>Ga0268261_10002832_pt1 | contig 12544 bp, 9 predicted proteins | sample TergutNc150P1_FD_190353 | JGI IMG/M metagenome (GOLD analysis project Ga0268261, IMG submission 190353) | Nasutitermes corniger P1 segment gut microbial community from laboratory colony in Florida, USA - Nc150 P1 (SPAdes) (version 2) | ecosystem: Host-associated > Arthropoda: Insects > Digestive... | reverse complement strand
CCAAATCCCCAAATCTTCTGGTATGTTGCTGTCAGGTTTAGTGTGAAAACAATTCCTGTAGAAACAACTGACACTGTGATTCTTCAGTCTGTCAAACTGAAGTGCTTAGGGCTGACCACAAAAACTGTTATGTGAAATGGCAGAGACAAAATTACTGCCTTTTGGGATGTAATGTCATGTAGCTTGGCACATGGTTACCGAGATTTTAGAGACAGCTGCTGCCGCCATGTGTGTGATGCAGACATCCTTCAATCCAACTTTCTCAGATTGCATTATAACACAATTTTGTAACTGGAATAAATATTGATAAACATTTGTCATCACATGACATGATGCAACATGCACACACAAACACTTAGGCACAGTCAATCATCACACTCTCTCTGCAGTTGTAGAGCATGCAGCATCTGAAATAATATTTTGTCCCATTAATTCTGCACAACCCATAACTTAAGGTCAAAACTGACCATCACAAGTAAGTAGAAACAGAAACAAAAATGCTTCCAGCTGCAAGAAACAAAGGAAATCTATTCCCACTGATAAAAAATTAGAAGCGATTAGGAGTTATAAACATAATGTACACAGTTTACATGGCCAATGCCTTGTAAATCCCAGAAACAAATTTAAGGACCATAAGGAAACAAGCTCAGAATATTAAGGAAAGAAGTAAGAGTGCAAAAGATTACACTAATTAAGGCACTGATTCTAAAGGAAATGGAAGAAATACTGTCTCAGTGAACTGAGCATCAACAACAACAATGTGCCATTTCTCTACCCACCATAACAATTCAGGCTACAGCAAAAAGTTTCTTGGAGAACCTGAATGCTATTCAGCCAGATAAAAAAGTGCAATTCCTTACTTCAACTGCTGGGTGTTTTCAACGTCTGCAAGGGCACCATGGATATCACAGCCTTCAGCTAATAGGCAAAGCTGTAGCAGCTCATTTAGCTGCTGCTTAGGAGTTTCCAGCACACAACCAAGCATCAATGAAAAGACATTTGCCCTAGCATTTCACTGCCTTTGCAAGGCTGCTGGTCTAGCCTGACTGCTGGGCACTCAAGAGCGTCTTCTAAATGGTCCAATTACATGAATATGTATTCATCATAAAGTAAGCGATGTTGATACTATTTCTTTTCAATTTTAGAATCCAAGTTCTGTATTTGGGAATACATCCCTGTTATAAACATGTTAATGTAATGGCCCACCTTGATGTATTTCTGCTGCAGAGAGCTGGCTTGTTTAGTTGTTTATATTAGTATCAGCCTGTGCAACTGTGACTGTTTGTCTGTTTTGATGTTGCTGCATGACCGGACTACACTATACCCTCTTTGTTCAGCTCATTTTCAAATACTGAGGCAGAGACCCGCAAGAAGCAGATGGCCAGATGCTGCAGGAGTTAACAGTCCAAAATGTTCTGTGACAATTTTCAGTGTTATAACAATAATTAGCACCATGAAATGGAGCTGTTGTTTGGATACACAATTTCGTAAGTCAGTCATTCCTTGCCATTTAACTTGTTACCCACGATAGATTGTCCAGATTGGTCTTCATCAATTGTCCAAATTAAAAAAAGGGGGTACTTTGGCCACAAACCTTGTCTATTGGCAGACTGGTAAACTATAGGTATCTTGATGTACTTACTGAGGAGGTATGACTTGTAATGATGTGGTTAACAACAAAGTCCTAGTGTCAATGCTAGCTTATGTGAAGCAGAGAATACAGTCATGCATCACTTAATGACAAGGATAATTTTTGAGAAATGCATTGTTAGATGCCTTCATCATTTCGTGAGCATCATAGAGTGTACTTATATAAACCTAGATAGTTTAGCCTACTACACACCTAGGCTATATGGTATAGCCTATTGCTCCTAGGCTACAAACCTGTACAGCATGTTACTATACTGAATACTGTAGGCAATTGTAATATAATGGTAAGTATTATAATATAATATTAAAATCTTATGGGACCACCGTTGTATATGCGGTCCGTCATTGACCGAATCGTAGGTATTTGGTGTATGACTGTACATGGTATAGGTGCCAACAAATAGGCAGGACACTTTCCAAAGGAACAGCCTGTTTGCATAATATAGGGTATATCACAGTACTGTTACACTTGTTTTGACATGTCATAATATAGTTAATGTAGGTTAGAAAAAACTAAAAATCAACAAAAAACTGATAATGTTCTTATGATTTATAAAAGTAATTCTACATCTAGCAACCCTTCCTTTTCACCATACAGCCCCCTCCCCAGAATTATGTTGATCAAAATGTGGTTTCTCAGCACTCATTCCAGGTCGCCCTAGGCTGGAGCATGCTACAGTTAAAACCAGCTAGTTTAGTGCAGAAATTTCTAGTAAAATATCTATTCATCATTTCACAAGTGACTGCATGAAAGTAAAGGATAAATGCTGGAAAATGATGGTTGTGGTAAAGCAACAAAGTATGTCACAAACATAAAAAACAACAAAAGCATGTAAATCATAAAGTTTACAATTAGCCCAATAACCAAGTAAACACACACGTTAACATATGCTTGCAAATCCTTGCCCTCCCTCCCCCCCTCTCCAAAGAAATCTGTAATTGACAAATGTTTACAAACTTCTACATGGAACACTTCGAACAGAGACATTAGCACAGCTATAAATAAGCTGACCCACTGGTACAGGAAAATGGACGACACCTTTGTTGTATAGCTGCATGGAAAGGAAATGTTACAAGAATTTCTGAAACATCTAAATGGAATCCACAAAATCATCAGATTCACTATGGAGATAAAGAAGAATGGAGTCTTGCCCTTTCTAGATGTTCAGGTAACCAAATAAATGGATGAAAGACACAACTGGGCACAAAGCACATAGGAAACCCACATAAAAGGACGTCTACCTCCGCACCAAGCCTGAGCACCGCCCAGCACAGAAAAGTGCAGCCCTAGCCATACTAGTCTGGCAGGCTCACATGCTTTGTGAAGCGGAAAGCCTCAGGAGGAGCTACAGCAACTGAAGCAAGTCTTCAAACATAACAGGTACAGTCACAGTGATATCAGATGAGCTCTACAACAAAACCTGGAACCAAAGAAGAAAAAAAAAATCCCACAGGTACAACCATGATGCTGTTTTATCAGACAATCAGCAACGAAATCAATAGACTGCTGTAGAAATGTAGTATCAAAACGGTTCACATCCCAAAAAGGAAAACTGCACAGATGCTGAGGACTGCCAAAGCTGGATTAGAACTTATGTTCCCAGGCATATATTGGATTCCGCTTGAGTGCATTAACTCTTATCCTGTCAATGTGGAGAAAAGGGTGAGCTCCTAATAATGCCAGCAGATGGCAGATGGAATTTAACTTGGTGTTTAAAGGGTTAAAGTGTATGTAGAACACAGTGGAAGGACTATTGAGGTGAGGTGTGAAGTACATGATAGACGCACACATCTGCACCAGCCTCAGAAGTCAGCAGTGACCGAACATAGCATCAGCACAGGTCATTGCACCGATTTTAGTGGCACCTCAGTGTTAGAACAAGAGGATACATGAATTGCCTTGTAAAGGAAGCAACTAAAATATACCTGACCAAAATGATTTTAACCGAAATGGTGGCTTCATATTGAGCCAGGCTTGGTCACCTATGATGAACATTTATGCGTTCCATGTCCTTGCAGTAAAGAATGTTTTATACTTAAACAACAAACCAACGAATGCACACTTATAAATATGTACAATCACACATTATTAATCTTCATCAACTTGTTTTGGTCACTCCTGTGATGATCACAGAGTGTCTTACAAAAAAGAAGACAATCAATATAAAAAATAATTGTACAAAGATGTGCAATCAAATCACTTTGTGGTACACTTGATTTCTCTAGTGCTCCTTGTGGTCATAAAATATCAAATTATACGTATTACCATTAAAAAATGGTAGAATATAGTGTGTTTGTTCTTTTAACGATAATATAATTTGATATTTTATAACCATAAGGAGCACTGTAGAAAATCAAGTGTACCATGAAATGGGTTTATCACACATTTTTGTACAATTATTTGTATCCTGATTGTATTCTTGTTCTAAAAAACCCTGATGATGGTCACAGGTGTGACGCAAACATGTTGGTGAAGAATAATACAACGAACATGTTAATGAACATTAAAGCAGGAACAAGCAGAGCATGTACTTGACTCCACCCACTAACCCTCTTGTCTCACCACCAGCTATGAGCCAAGGGTTCATGCAGGTATATCATGATGTGGATTTCAGAGGTAGTCCCCAGATGATGAGATCAGAGATGGTCTTGGAAGCGTTGTTTTACTCGCCAATCAACCCCCTGATGCAGCTGCTAGTCCAATAATATTTTACTGAATTCAGCCATCTCAAAGCTTTAAATTATAGAAGACTGTTTAGTTGAATCTACATGCTTCACACCAATCAGCACCAATTCCAAGTTCAACATGTTCTGTTCATTACACTTGTTAATGCTGTATACGCTCAATGATTTAACAGTTTAGTAACCAGCTTGTGTGTCAGTAAAACCCAACACAAGTTCAAGGTCATTTTCGCCTCCCAGTTCATCTTCCAAATGCTCTGTCCACACATTCATACAGCTTGTCAATACTGGAAAAACCACACTATGAAAGCTCATTGTCTGATAAAGTAGAACAGAAGTCTATATCCCCAGGGCCTAGCTGAATTCAATTCTCGTGGAAGCCATCATCATCATCATCATCATCATCATTGTCGTTTTCTTCTTTTTCTTCTTCTTTTCTTCAATACTGCAGTGTGAGTCACCTTCAGTCTGAAGTCTATGCCCATAGACACACAGACGAAAACAATTCACACTTACCATATGCATGACTTATTGCTACGTTGCTACTGTAAAATGTGTTGCGTGCTTCATTTTCAGTTTCATGCTCTTTCCAAGTCCACTGAGCACAACACAGCTTTCAGTATTCGGTGCTTCCTGTACAATTCCTTGAAGCATGGTATGACAGCCAAATCAATGGGAGAAAACTGCTTAGACCACACCTTCTCTCTAAAGAAACTATGACACTATACAAAATGCCCCTAAGACCTGGGGAGCTCAAACTTGGACACTGAGAACGGCAGACAAAGAAGCCTTGAGAGTCTCTGAGAGGAGAATGGTCAGAAGAATCTATGGACACCTCTTTCTGAATGGAGAATGGAAATCAAATCCATCCTGGGCCATGCTGACATTGTCAAGATTTGTCAAATAAAGGACACTCAGCTAGCTAGGTCATGTGCAACATATGGATGAATATCATGCAAGAAAGATCCTGAATGAAGAAATCTATGGCAGAAAGAAACAAGGACAACTAAGAAAATGCTGGATAACAGACATGGAGGAGGACCTGAGGAGGATTAACATCCAAGGTCATACAGTGAAGAACCAAGATCAACAGGAGTGTAGGAGATTTGTGCGAGAGGCCAAGGTCACTACAGGACTCTAGTGCCAGATGAATGATGATGATGAATACATACTTTCAGAATGCACAGAAAAATAGTTGTTTCCTTCACCATTATATAGTGTGGTGTGATACCATTTTGTCAACTACATAATATTTTTATCCAACATCCTGCCGTCAAGGTTGACTCCATATGCAGAGGAAATTACTGGGTCTCATCACTGTGGATTTTGATGCAACAGGCTAACTACTGATCATATATTCTGCATTTGTCAAATATTTTATAAAACATTGGAATAGACTGAAGCAGTGCATCAGCTGTTCATAGGCTTCATGACAGCATATGATTCAGTTAGGAGGGAGGTCTTCTATAATATTGTAACAAATATGGCCTTTGGGTAAACACTTGCAATATTTATTAACCCTACAGACAAAAAAAAAATTAATCAGGTATGAAGAGACAGCGCTTTACCAGAAGTCTAAGAATTAATTTCTCGCAAATAAGTCTGTTCTTATTCGGTCACTTCTTCTTGTTTGGCCCTGGTGCCACTTGAACTCAGTATCTCGTCCCAGATGCACTACTTCTTTCCGCCTTCGCTCTATCACTGTATCACTGGTCCACACACAACATACACTCTCGCTCGCCACACAACACACACTGTCGCTCGCGGCACAACACACACTCACGCTCGCCGCGGCCAGTCCCCCTCCATTCCGCCTTCTGTCTCTCGTTTCGCTGGCCCATCCACACTGTCTTTGTCTCTCGAAGCCACAGCTGTGCAGAGCAGAAGCTGTGAGTAAGCGGCTTTGAGGGTTCCAGCGCTGCAAGCGGTTGCCGACTCGTTACACTGCTCCCTCCTCAAGGCTATTCGTCCCAAGTAGCCCCCAGATATGGCGCCAGTCTGTCCAGATGGACGACCATCATTTTTGCTCTGGGATGCCGCTGAATCCGATATATAACGTCATTGATCCATGTGATAATGTTATAGGGACCCTCCCAGCAAGTCTGCAGCTTGGGTGACTTTCCTCTCCTCTGGGTAGGACGGTAGAGCCACACTCTATCGCCTTTTTGATAACCAGCCGAGTTGGCCAGCTGGTCATAACGTGCCTTCATTCGGTCGCTGGCTATTTTCGGATGTTGTCGGGCGAAGTGCTGAATGTCGTGTAGCCGTTCAACAAGATCGGCTGTATAATCCGTTGTTGACTGTTCCTTGTCTGGAGGAGCCCCGAACATCAGGTCGCAAGGCAGGCGAAGCTCCCTCCCGAACACCATGCTGGTAGGTGTTACTCCGGTGGTCTCGTGGGTTGATGTCCGGTAGGTCAGCAGGAAGATGGGTAGCCTCTCATCCCAGTCCCGTTGGTGGGTCGAAACAACCTTCCGCAAGTGCTCCTCGATTGTCTTCACGTACCGTTCCACCATCCCATCTGACTGGGGGTGTAGGGGTGTTGTTCCAGTTTTTTCACCCCAGTCACTCTAGGACCTCCTGCATCAACCAGGATTCGAAGTTGCGGCTCTGGTCGCTGTGCAGCTCTATCGGGACACCGAAGAGGAAGAAGAAGTGAGTCACCAGGGCGTCTGCCATTGTCGATGCCTCTTGGTTTGGGATGGCGTATACTTCGGGCCACTTCGTGAAGTAATCCATGGCGACCAAGAGATATGTTTCCCCGGTCGCTCTCCGGGAAAGGCCCAGCAATGTCGATTGCAATTCTCTCGAAAGGAGCCCGACGTTATACTGGTGCATCAGGCCCCGACTTCTGGTTCTAGGACCTCGGCTGGCGGCACAGGTGTCACACTGTTGACACCACATTTCTACGTCGCCCCTTAAGTGCAACCAATAGTAGCGTTGCCGGACCTTGTCAATTGTTTTGTTAACCCCAAGATGTCCTCCGGATTTACATCCGTGCATCTCCGCCAAATCTTCCTTACCTTGCTGTGGGGGATGACTACCTGGGCCGTCTTCTTCTTTCCGTCGGCCGACTTCCAGTGACGTACCGGCACGCCGTTCCTCAATACAAGTGATTTCCATTGGACCCAATAGCTCTTGTAAAGTGGGCACCGGTCACTGATATCCTTCCATTCTGGGCGTCGTCCAGCCTCCATCTCGCGCATCAGTGTCCCAATGTCATTGTCTGCCAACTGCTCCCTCCTCAGAGCTTGTTGATCCCAGCCATCGGCAGCTGCAGTAGCTACTATTCGTACCGTTTGGCCGTCTGTCCGTTCCACCTTTCGGCAGTGGGGGCACTCCTCGGTGCATGGGCGCCTGGAAAGGACGTTTGCGTTGTGTCTGATGCCTTGACGGTGTTGGGATGTGAAATTGTATTCCTGCAGACGCTGGACCCATCGGGCTGTCTGTCCCTCCAAATTTCTAAAGCTCAACAGCCATGTCAAGGCAGAGTGCTCCGTGCGCAATGGGTCCCCTGACCGAGAATGTTACGCGTAATCCGAGGGGTTGAGGGCTGTAATGCCGGTGGGCCCCTCTTGTCACCGGCATTTACTCGTTTCCCGAGCCCTGGTCATCACGCGGCCCCCGCCTGCAGTCTCTGCGCAGGTGACAGGCGGACCCGCACTGCCAGCGTACGGGTCGCCCCTCTCGTCGGTGATCAGGTGGCTGACTTGCCCTACCAGGCGCATCGGTCAACTCCCGGAGTCTTGCTGATTTCCCTGCTGCCGCTTTGGCTGCCTCCAATTTCAAGGCCTGATTTAAGGCCTCATTCAGGGTCCGGTCTCCTCCCATTAAGAGGTGTTGCTTCAACTCCCTGTCCCGCACACCGTCGATGAAAGAGTGGGCGGCTTCTGTTTGAATAAAGGCAACAGGATGCCCGACAAGGGGCTCGGTATGCCAGCTGCCCTACGGCTGCTGTGAACTCCTGCAACGTCTCGCTGCTCGCCTGCACACTGGCCTTAAGTTGCGATCGGTAGGCCGTCGCTAGCTGGTAGTCTCCAAAACGGTCCTGAAGTGCCCCAACGACGTCCTCATACTTCGCCTCGGCCGGTACGGTGTGGAGGATGTCAGCCGCTTTTCCTTGTAACACACTTGAAAGATGCGCAGCTTTCTCATTTGACGTCCAATTATTTTGGACTGCTGCAGCCTCAAACTGTCGGTGGAACACTGCCTAGGACGTTGCACCGTCGAATTTCGGTGGTTTTACTGTAGTGGAGTTTGCCCCTGGACCGCCGCCACCCGCACGTCTGGATCGAACGTCTACCGCTGCTAGTTGGTCCTGGAGTTCCCTCCGTGTGGCCTCGATGCCCTCTCGTAGGTGCCGGGTCTGTTGTACCATTATGGAGGTCACCTATCTTTGTTGCCTCTCAAACCTTTCTTCCATTTCGGCCTGGCCTTCATTTATCTTTGACTCCAACGCACCGACTTCGCTCCCGAGGTCATTCATCTCTGTCTTCAACCCTTCTGTAATACTGCTCATGCAGTTGCCCACCTTATCTTCAATAATGCTGCCTATGTCACTCCTTAGTGCCTCCTGCCCGGTACCGAGTGCACATATGTTTGTCTTCAATTCTGCAGTGATTATACATATTTCACTTTTCAGTTCCCTGAACTGGTCCGTTATTAATTGTAGTGTCGCATCCATCTTGGATCAGAATTCGTTAAATCCCACTTCTGACACCATTGTAACAGATATGGCATTTGGGTAAACACTTGCAATATTCATTAACCCTACAGAAAAAAAAATTAATCAGGTATGAAGAGACAGCGCTTTACCAGAAGTCTAAGAATTAATTTCTCGCAAATAAGTCTGTTCTTATTCGGGCACTTCTTCTCGTTCGGCCCTGGCGCCACTCGAAATCAGTATCTCGCCCCAGATGCACTACTTCTTTCCGCCTTCGCTCTATCACTGTATCACTGGTCCACACACAACACACACTCTCACTCGCCACACAACACACACTGTCGCTCGCCGCACAACACACACTCACGCTCGCCGCGGCCAGTCCCCCTCCGTTCCGCCTTCGCTCTCTCGTTTCGCTGGACCACCCACACTGTCTTTGTCTCTCGAAGCCACAGCTGCGCAGGGCAGAAGCTGTGAGTAAGCGGCTTTGCGGGTTCCAGCGCTGCAAGGGGTGCCGACTCGTTACAATATTCTGAGTTTGATATCTGCATGAAACTGGTAAGGCTAATAAAAAGGTGTCTAACTGAAACCTATAGCAGAGTCTGGGTAGATAAACATTTGTCTGATATTTTTCCTGTTAAGAATGGTTTAAACATAGAGATGTTTTATTGCTATTGCTTTAGAGTATGCCAGTGGGAGGGTTCAGGTAAACCAGGATGGCTAGCAATTAGGAGGTACATATCAGCTTTTGGTTTATAATGTTATGTTAATATATTGGGCAGAAGCATACATACTATAAAGAAAAACACAAAGCTTTGGTACTTGCTAAGGAGGAGATTGGACTAGAAGTAAATGCAGATAAAACTAAGTACATGTTCATGTCTGGAGATCAGAATGCAGGACAAAGTCACAATATAAAGTTTAATAATAATTCCTTTGAAAGGGTGGAACAGTTTAAATGTTTAGAGAAAACCTTAATGAATTAAAATTCTATTCAGGAAGAAATTAACGTGAGATTGAAGTTGGGGAATGCTAGCTATTATTTGGTGCAGAATTTTTTGTCTTCCTTTTTGCTATCCAAAAACATAGACGCTTAACATACACAGAACCGTAATTTTGCATGTTGTTTTGTATGGTTGTGAAACGTGGTGGCTCACATTGAGGGTGTTTGAGAATACAGTGCTGAGGAGAATATTTGGGCCTAGGGGGGACAAAGTAATAGGAGAGTGGAATAAACTACATAATTAGGAGCTTAATGATCTGTACTCTTAACCAAATATTGTTTTGGTGGTCAAATTGAGAAGAATGAGATGGGTGGGACATGTAGCAGGGTATGGGGGATGGGAGAGGTGAATACAGGTTTTTGGTGGGGAAACCTGAAGGAAATGAACCACTTGCAAGACCCAGGTGCAGATGAGAAGATAATATTAAGATGGATCTTCAGGAAGGGGAATTAGAGGGCATGGACTGGATTGTTCCAGATCAGGACAGCGACAGGTGGCAGGCACTTGTAAATGCAATAATGAACCTTTGGGTTCCCTAAAATACAGGGAATTTCTTAACTAGCTGAGAGCCAGTTAGTTTCTCAAGAAAGACTGCTGTATCCAGTATGTAACTAGGATGTAATGCATTTTGTTATTCTAGTGTACTGGTAAGAGGGAAACAGAATATTGTGTACTGACTGTTATTTACTACAATTTTTAGTTCTGTAATTATGTAACACACAGGGCCATTACCCAAGATGCATTTTATTTTTTTTCTGCCAGTTAAAACAATTTTAATTCAGTCACACCACCAGAAATGAATTAAAATTGTTGTAATTGGAAAAACAATATAAAACGCATGACAATATGTACTGTAACTGTACTCTTAAAAAGAAACTTTAGCGACTAAAAACTTTGAATAATGAGATAGTGCACAACACAATATGCACTTCTTACAATGATCCAGGGATAGGATCAAAACGTGTAGCTGCTTAACAATTTGATATCAGCTGACCTTGAATGACATCGTAACTCTTCCCCATATTAAGAACACCTTGAAAGGTAAATGATCTGAAGATGAGGAAATGACCAAACTTAATGTAATGCAGCAACTTTTGGAGATCCCTAAAACAGAGTATGAGAGGTGCTTCCTGCAGTGGAAGAAGCACTGGATCAAGTGCATGCAAGCATAAGGTGCCTGTGTCAAAGGATATTAGCCTGTCATCATGGTATAGCATCAATGTAGACAGTTCTGGTCAGGCCTTGTACATAGCATCGAATAGTGGGATAATGGGTAATGAACTGGAACCAATGCAGAAGAAAAGAGTCATGAGATAATACAAGTTACTGTTTTGGTATTTGTTCTCAGGAACTGAAGAATGTCAGAAATAATCCCAGACTGGACAGCCAGTGTCCTGGCTGATATTACAACCATGCAACTATGAAAGAAGCATTATTGCATAAGCCAACTTTCCCAGTCCAGACATGGTAACATCTTACCTCCAGAGTGTGGAATGTCAGACATTAATCCCTCTGTCTTGTGAAAGCGCAAGCCAGATTGCGATGTTGAATACTGTACAAACTGGTCTGATGGCACTGGAGTTACCTTGCTAATGGTATCACAATATGTCATGTTGCAGACACACACTATGTTGCCAGTTTCAAACTCTAGGGGCACACATGGTCTGTCAGCTTCTCCTGAAAGTAATATCTGGAAATTATGTCTAATATACAATTATGTAACTTTTCTGTTTCTTGTATCCAGCCACAGTAGTAATATATATATATATATATATATACACACACACACGCACACACACAAACACAACCTTGTCCCATTGCTTACACATTACAAATATTTGAAAATGTCAATGGTTAGCTGATTTGTAATTAACCATTGTGTGCAAAAAATTATAGCTTCATAAACTCACCTTGAAAACACAACACACAAACTGTTGCAAGAATGAACCGTAATTTCATTGTGTACATATAATTTTAAGGTTTAAAAAACTTATTTTGCCTTTCCACGTCTGAAGATTATATTCGAACTCTATATTCTCTTTGTTTGGAACCAATTCAACCAGTCGTTATTACCTCACAGAATTACTGACGTCTCACGAACCTAACTTGTATGTGTCACGCTACCGTGATAAGATACTAGATCAGTGTTTCTTAACCGCCGGGCCGCGGCCCGGTATCGGGTCCTGGTAACAATTATACCGGGCCGCCCGAGGTTCTTCTGGAATTTGTCATTTTCGTTTTGTAAGCATTTTTCATAAATAAATATTTTATTGTGCAAATATTCTGAGGAGAATAATATTCGTGAATGTGTCGAAAATCTCAGATCCAGAAAGCCTAAATAACATCTGTGTAGCAAATGTCAGTGACCAAGCCGCGTATTTTTAAACATGGAAGTATTAACCCTTAGGAGCCTAACGTTGTATATACATGGAGCACCTATTCTTGATGTTTCTAGATCACACACAACGACGCAGCACAGTCGGTAGGACTCCTCTGGACGAGTGATCAGCTCGTCGCAGAGACCTCTACCTGACAACACACGACA
>Ga0268261_10002831_pt1 | contig 12546 bp, 13 predicted proteins | sample TergutNc150P1_FD_190353 | JGI IMG/M metagenome (GOLD analysis project Ga0268261, IMG submission 190353) | Nasutitermes corniger P1 segment gut microbial community from laboratory colony in Florida, USA - Nc150 P1 (SPAdes) (version 2) | ecosystem: Host-associated > Arthropoda: Insects >... | reverse complement strand
AAAATAACAGCTAATGAATTCTTCAGGTCATGTCACTCTTGTGGGTTGAAAGTATTCCAACTATGAGGAATTGTAAGGCTTGCTGAGGTATGCTGTGTAGGCGGCAAGCGAGTGAGTTACTGTTTCCTGGTTTCGCAAGCGATAGAACTTGTAGTTTTAAAATACACATCCAAATTTGATTCTTAACATAGTAGCGTTGTGGATTTCATTACATCCGTCCCTCCTTAAGGGAAGATTTGGGGGTGAAACTGGTTTCAGATCAAATGTTGTGAAACGCATAAATGTGTAAACGTAATGAGCGCCACAATATACTGTTGAAATACCCCTAAGAATACATTGTACAACTAACAATTGAAATGAACAATGGAATGGTAATACATAAGAAAACAGTGTATATACACATATGGTACATAAATAAAGATGGACAAAGGAAGTGTTACAGTATCAAATTTTAACAAAATATATAGCGTAGCAAGATGGTTCTGGGTTAAAGGTCTCTTTTCGCTACTGTATATGGAGTCACTTCCTGGAAGTGTATAGGGTTACATGTCTGTTATGTAAGGTGAGAAATGCAAGTACAGCAATTTATAACAAGGCTCTCTGTGTGTTGAATGTAGGTCTGTGTGTTAGGCTAGTCTGTATGTTGCATTGAGTAAGATACAAATATTACGTTGCGTTCTGATGCTACGGGTTCGTGCGTTGTATCTCGGGTTGTATTTTGCAGTTCTTGCTGGGGATCGGGGTTCAGTGTAGTAGGATTTTGAACAGTGTCTCGTTTGAAGACGGTGTGGCACTTGCTGTATAGGCAAGAACGGTAGTAGAAAATAATTATTCCTAAAATAGTGACAAATGGATGCAGTAATAATCAGATGCCAGTGTAGTTGCTTATCTCGACGTGAAGATGTTTGATGTAGATGCAGGAGAGAATCTACATCGAAGGTTCGCTGAATTCCTGTGGTTCGCGAGTGGATGTCAAGTCTTTGGAATTGTCGGCATTATCTCTTCCAGTTTCTGTATTTCCATATTGGTTACAACAGACATCTTTGCTGGTAAGTAAAGTTTTGATGTCTCCAGTTTTGCTTGTCTCCATGGAGTTCTGGAAATACTAGAATTTCGTAGGATGTAATGTAGCAGTTGGCTGTGTTATGTTTAAGTCCGGCTCCGAAAAGGAGTTCGTTGTGGGTTGTTTGATCGCTGACGTTTCGGCATTGCAGAGTTACAGTACGGGGCGTTGAAAAGTAGTAGAACCATACGCTTCCATATTTCTGAAGAATTGGTACTTGGGGATTATAAATAAGTTGCCTGCGGTAACTTGCTGTTGTCTGGAAATAGAAACTCATTTCGCACGTTTTAGTATTTGCACTGAAAATTCGAATGTTCGTCGGGCAAATGGTAATACTGCCTCTGTAGCAACGATTATAATCTGTAAGCAATAAGTAATCGCACTTGCTGTGTTGAATTGCAAAGTACGCATAATCAATGGAATATCGAACGTATTTGTTAGAAGATATTCGCTCAGACAAGACAACTATTCTGCATAAATCAAAGTGACAATTGGTAGTTTTTAGAGGTACACTTACAATCAATTTAATGCTATGAACGTTTGCAATCAACGAAACTTTAGCCAGTTCATAGCAAAAGTGTAAATTTTCCGTTCTAGTACCAACAATGAGTTCATAACCTGAAAGGTGTTAAGTTACGTTTCTCAAAATGTTTTGTAAAGCTGTGGGATTTACAAGTTTTATAGGCAATTTGCCGTTAATTGCACATTGTACAGCATCAAATAAATTATCTACTTGCTGAGACAACTGCAGTAAAGCAAATTCTATCTGTCTAATCGCTGTGAATAATGCTCTGTCCATGTACCGTAAAATGAAGCCATGCTATGTCTAGCTGTTTTGAAAATTTTCTTACGAATGTACTACGTTATCCTTGATTACAGTTATCAAATTTGCAGTAGCCTGGGAATTTATTCCTGTAGCAGTATTAAGTTTCCTCACGTATGTTACCTGGTTAGATAATGGGTTACTAAGAGTTTTTATCTTTCAATTCGCCAAGAGTGTTATGCAATTAAGATCTGAAAGAGTTGCGGTACCAAACAACTTTCTTAAAATAGTACCACCAACACCTAATATACTGCGCCGACGACCTAACCGAGGTAGAAACTGATAGAAATCATTACGTTTGCACTCCAAAATATGCAGTAGTGTTTCAATCTGTCTAAATTCAGAAACTGAAGTGAATTCTTGTTTTTGCTGTTCAACAGAGAAAAATGTCCGCTTTTACAGTTAGAAATTGTTTCGTGATACGTACTTAGATTGAAATCTAAAGCGACGCGCCATGTGTCACAGTCAAAAAATATCAGATTCTTTAAAAAAGGAACAATGTGGTTTAGTGGTTGCACAAAAGGTTCTGCTACTACATTTCTCAAGACACACGTGACACAGTTTACATCAAGTTAGTAGGTCTACGTAACGTAAATACAAATTCTGACGCATTAAAAATCACAATTTTACTCTTCTGGTGACATTCTCGCTCTTGACCTTGCAACGGGGGTTCTGTTCTCGTGGGTTGCATTACTCGACGGGATCGGGGATTTCTTGGGGGGTGTAATTTTGATCCCGTTCTAAGAGGGGTGTTTCTAAGATTTGTTGGACAGGGTCGAGTGTTTGGAGTTTGAACAAGGGGGTTTCAGACTCAGTCCTGTCGGTGTAGTTTGGGATTTCCATTGGCCATGACCCAATTCTAATTTCACGCTCTTCATCTAAGTGCTTTTTCACATTTCCACTAGTTTTCTGTGTAGCGTTTCTATGCTGCTTAGGTTTCCAAAGATCAGTATTATGAGCTATTTTCAAACGGTTCACATGCACAACTTGCGTCTTATTGTTTTGATCTACAATTTTGTAGTTCACATCAGGAATTTTCTTTGTAATTTTGTATAATCCAGACCATGGTTTTCGGAATTTTCGTGAGAGACCTGGCTTCATAGCCGGATTGTAGAGATAAACTATGACATTTACCTCGAACGTTCGCTGCTTAGCTTTGCGATCATACCAAAATTTGTTGTTCAGATACGACTTCTAATTCGCTTTGGTTACTTGGTAGGCTAGTTTCAAACTAGACTGGAGATTCTTCAGTCTACTATTCTGATCTGGGTTTTCACTTGAAAATTTGGCTTTCAAATTGTCACTGTTTGGCTGTCATTTCTCTGCCGTGTAGCAGGTAGTAAGGAATGTATCCTGTGACTGTTTGGAGTTGCGCGATAGGCCATGAGATAAAATATACCAGATTATCCCAATTGTGATTTGCGTTTATGTAATTAGATAGGCCCGTATGAAGCGTCCCATGCAACCTTTAGACCTGACCGTTAGCTTGCGGATGATAATTTGAAGTGCGCGATGTGCGTATGCGCGAAAGTTTGCAAGTTTCCTGAAAATTAAGACAAACGCTCGTCCCTGGTCCGTGATTAATTTAGATCCAGAACCATGACGGGTCACGATCTGAGTCGCGTAAATTCTCGCACATGACTCAGCAGTCTGATCTTTCAATGAGTAAGCCTTTACATACTTTGTAAAATGGTCTATGAATGTTAGTAAATATTTATTGCCTCTGGGAGTCATTGGATATGGGCCTGTAATGTCCATGGATTTGACTTCAAAAGGAGTCGTGGGCATTTCCACTTCTGCGAGTGACACTCTGAACTCGCAGTCCTTTCGTTTCTGACAGGGGTCACATTTCTGTATGTACTCTTCTACTGATCTTGCCGAAGAGGTAACATCGGGATTGTTTGGTAGCCCAAACCAAATCAGTCTTTTCCTGTTCCGAGACTATAGGCTCCTACATTGTTCAACTGTCTACTTGCATACGCGATTGGGCGTTCTATTCCATTTTGTACCTGAGACAAAATGGCGCCTATTGCTGCCTTGGATGCATCAGTTGTTAAAATAATGGGCAGTTTGGAATCTGGGAAGGCTAACACAGAGGTACTGCAGAGCCTTTCTTTCAAACTTTCGAAAGCCTGTTGGGTTGGACCGCATGTAAACTGCTGGTCCTTTCTCGTAAGTGCCGTTAGAGGCTTTGCCAGTTCAGTAAAATCCGGAACTAGCCTTCTACAAAAAGAGGCTAAGCCTATGAAAGCTCTAACGTCTTTTACACCCTTTGGAGTCGGGTATTGCCTGACTGCCTTTGTTTTATCCGGGGAAGCGGTGATTCCTTCCCCTGATAACACATAACCTAGATATTGCACCCTTGGTTGAGTATTTACACACTTGCCGGGGTGCAATTGGAGTTTGGCGGCCTCGAACCTTTCTAATACATTTTCCAACCTCTGCGCATGTTCTATTGAGCGGGAAAAAATCACCTCATCAATAAATGCCCAGGATTCCGGCCCTATTAGGTCTCTCAAAACTGTATCTATGAGCCTTTGAAAGTTGGCGGGGCTGTTAGCCAATCCAAATGGTAATCTTTGACATTCATAGTGTCCAGACGGGACGATGATAGCGGCTCTCTCTTTTTGTGATTCTGTAATGCTTAACTGTCAGAACCTTGAATAAAAATCGAGGACCGTAAAGTATTTTGAACCATGTAGGGTGGATACGGTTTCTACAAAAATTGGCAACGCATAGGAATCGAACTTAGTCATCTAATTGAGGGCTCTGAAGTCAACACAAAATCTATACATGGGTTTTCCATCAGCATTTTTCTTCGGGATGTGAATGGCGGGGGCAGACCACGAGGAATTACTTTTTCTAATTACCCCTTTATCCATCATCGTCTCTATTTGGGATTGCATTTCCTCTCTCAATGCGAAACGATTTCTATATGGGGGTCGCCTAAATGGCTGCACATCACCTACAAGTATATGATGTTCTACGATATTCGTTCCCGGAAAATCGTTAGTTTCCTCATCATGAAATACATCAGCGTATTTCCAAAGTATGGGCCCAATTATCTGCCTCTTCTGTTAAATGATCCAGTTTACCCTGTAATAACTTCTGATATAGTGCCTCATTTTCCCTGTTCCTGGGGGGCTCGTTCGGCTCACTTGTGTCAGGCTTATGTATCTCGTTTATTTCGTTTACTAGAGACTCAGATACTTCTTCGGCTATGCCTAATGCCGTTGCTTTAGGGACTCAACTCTACGTCACTAAAGTTGGTTAATATTACATGTGCACAGCTGCCTGACACGTCTGTTTCCGTGCGAACGAAATTCGACGCTACTGTCAGAAAAGTATGCACGTTCGATTCTCTACGTGAGAGCGTGCGCGCAAGGAAAACCTATGTGAAGTTGAACTGGCTCTATACAAATTAGGGGGGCTCCTGTCCCTTTTCAAATTCAACTTTTCCCATCACCACCTGACGGCATCTGGACGCAAGGGTGACATTTTCCTTGGCTTTAATAAGCCAAGTTTTGCCTTGGGTAACTATCTCACAGTGGGGCGGGCTGGAACTGCTCCTTAGCTTGCCGCGCCTCCTGTATCCTAGGTTGAGGGTTGTGCCCTTCTTTACCTTCTGAGAAAATCATAAGTGCACTGTGGCCTGTAAGAGTATCACTGTGTACTCGGGACCTCCTGCCATTGTTATTAACTCTTTAAACTCCAAGTGAAATCCCATTTGCCATCTGCTGGCAATATTAGGAGCTCACCATATTTTCCACGTTAGCGGGTTAAGGGTTAACCAACAATTTGCAACACTCGAAATCGATCATGGCGCCTGCTTGCGTCTTGAAATCTACCAAAAATTCCAGCTGCGTCCGTAGGGAGCGAACGCACTAAAATGTATGCTTAAATTCGCGCCCGTTTAACCGAAATGAAACTGTCTGTCCCCCTTTATGTCGAGGACCTCAACGGTCACGTCATATGGCCTCGCATCAGTGACCCTGACGTCACTGCTCGATATACCAGGCTGCAATATCGAAGCATTTGAACCTGTGTCTAGAATTAGACTTCTCGATATGCCTTCCATACTTACAGAAATGAAAGGAGTACCGTACTCCAATACCATATTAACCGGGCTTATCGACAGCTTTTTCGGGGACAGTGAGGCGGAAGGAGCTGTCTTTATTCACGCCTCGTCGTTTCCCGAAACTCTGGCCTCCCGTTTATCTTCCCGCCTAGCAGTGTACGGGGGCTTTTTTCCCGAGAAACGTGGGCGACTTGGGCCTTCGCTCTGGTCCCTTTTTCTCGGTGAGTTCGCGTTGTTGGCTTCACTTTTGAGCCGTGTAGAACACTCTAGCGAAGTGCCCTACACCTTCGCATTCATAACATTTTAGCGCTTCTCTAATCTGCGCGTTCCTGGGACTTTGAACTCTAGCTTTGCTGGCTTTGTTCGTGGCCTTGTATTGCTGACCGTGCTCTCGGCTACTCGCTCGAGCGTCAGCAGATTGCCGCGACTTACTGTTTCGTGAATACGTGCTACTCGGGGACCGTGACGTTAACCGTATCGATTTTTCAAATCTGGTGTATTAACTTTCTTAAGTCTGTTTTGTTTCTCTGCTTGTTCTACTACCAAAGCGATCTATAAAGCTTGATGCATAGAAACAGGGTTTGCAAATCTCGTGTTTTCCAACGGGGCCAATCAGGCCAGAAACGAAGTTTGCTAGTAGCATTCGCTCTGCATTTTCACAATGTACGCGTTGAGCTACATGTTCTTCCACATTACGCGTAATCCTCCGTGTTAATTCGCGACACCTGTCGGCAAACTCCTGGTGACTCTCGTTCTTCTTTTGTCGTGCTGTTTGCAATCTGGTAAAGTGATATTGGTTCGTGTGGACATCCCTATATTTTAACCTGAATGCCTCCTTGAACGTTTGCCAATTTGTTTCTTTTGTATGAAGTTCTGCACAACCCTGATAAAAAGTTTTCGCACCTCCACATAATTTTAAAATGGCGATTTGCAAATTGTCTGTTTGCTGCCAGTTTGCAATTTTAGCTGAGGACTCAATGCTAGAAAAAAAAATCTTCTAGGGAAATCGTCAGATCTGAGCCTGACTATTTCGGAATTAACGAGACCAAGGAGAGATCTTTATGGACGGTCACTGCGCCTATTTCCATACGTTCCTTCAATTGTTGTAATTCTAATCTCGTTTGCGTTAACTCTGCTTGTAGGCGATCGGCCATGTCTAAATAACATGCGCCTGCTAATTTAACTTAAGGAAGACCAAAATATTTCCGGCTTAATTCCTTTCGCGATATCTCTATTTTGACTCACTTCTAAATACCGTTACTAATCGTGAAAGTAAAGCTAACCCTAGTTTCCACAGAAAATATCTCGCTAGAAAAAATATCACAACCGCTGCAAACCACTTTTGTAGTGACTACCGAATGATAGGAGACTTCTATCAGTTCTAGTCGGTTAAACACTATTGGGGGACGGTAGCGGGATAGCGGGGTTCGTAATTACCCATGTTAACGGTAGAAAGCCACCAAATAGACGTTTGTCTATTAAATTAATGTTCTCAGGAATGCAAGGATAAGCTAGCAATCACTTAAATCGTTTTGTCTTTAAAATATAAAAACTAATACATTCTATTCTTTAAAATGAGTAAATGTTAAATAATAAAAGAAGACCATAAATTGGCGCTGTATAACAATTAGAAAGTCAAAGAAAACAGTTCATTGGAAAACAGTTGTTTTGAAATAGTTATTTTAAATAGTTGTCTCTATGTTAAAATCAAACGCAATTAAATTTGGAATTTAGTTAAATGAATTCCTAAGTTGGTTCCGAAATTTACTCAACACGACACAATGTTCTAATCACAAATTATTGACTTAAACACAGTTAGTTTAACACAGTTAGCACGTCTTACCCTGGAAAATCAGAAGACAGAAGTTCACCATTACTCAGTAAATCTTTATATTATTCATGCACAAATTAAATATGTTTCTCGCAGTTGTAGTTCTGTCTTTTCCAAATTCTGACAATATGCGACAGCCAGTACTCTGGTTGTAATGATCGTGTCGATGAGTAGTTAGTAAGTTGAATAACCGAAATCAGTAGTATATATAGAGACAAAATAACAGCTAATGAATTCTTCAGGTCGTCACTCTTGTGGGTTGAAAGTATTCCAACTATGAGGAACTGTAAGGCTTGCCGAGGTATGCTGTGTAGGCGGCAAGCGAGTGAGTTACTGTTTCCTGGTTTCGCAAGCGATAGAACTTGTAGTTTTAAAATATACATCCAAATTTGATTCTCAACAATGTAGCGTTGTAGATTTCATTACAGAATAATGAATGATGTACATACCCGTATTGTTGTCTGCTGCTATTGTGAAAGAGTTGGAACCGATTTGAGTGTATTGTGGGTGGCGTATTGACCTGTTTTTGCTTTCATGTGGTTGCTGACCTAAGCATGGTGTCGATGGCCAACTGAAATAAGGGGTTTTGTTTACCTGTGCCTTGTTCCGTGATGAGATTTCCTTATTTCAGTTGGCCATCAACACCATGTTTAATGTCAGCAACCACACGAAAACAAAAACAGGTAAATACGCCACCCACAACACACTCAAATTGGTTCCAACTCTTCCACGATAGCAACAGACAACAATACGGGTGTGTAAAACATTCATTATTCCATAGAGCATACTGCATTTTCTGCAGAATATACATTATTCAACAACAATTGTAATTTTAGTCTAATCTATAGGTACTCTTTGTCAGTAAATTTAACTCTCTATTACAGTGTAATGGTTACCAGATACTGTAGTTACAGTTGTTTTGTGCTCTTGAAGATGGATGATAGTGACACCCAAAACATGTAGAGCAGTTGTCAGATACAATAAATTCTCTAACTTGTGCATCTTGTTGGAATTTTGTACATCAGAATCTTATTATGATGCACGGACCCATAAACATTAAACCTTGAGAAGACATTGTATATATTGGGACTAAGCTTTAACCCCACCTGTAGGAAATGCGGCACTGAGGAGGAAACCTCAGTCCACATTTTGTGTGAGTGTGAAGCCTTGGCCTCACTCAGGTATACATATCTGGGCTTCTTCATTTTGGACCCGGAGGACATTAGGGTACTAGGTATGGGGGCCATCTGGAACTTTGCTAAAGGAACAGGGCTCCTATAACTTAGTACAGAATATGGGGCACAAAGGGCCTGTCTTAAGACCTAGGTGCATTGGGCCCGGAAGGGCTCGAACCCAATTACTATTCTGTTTTATTCTTCTACAGCATGTGCTGTAAATGTCACATAAAAATCACCCATATTTCAGCAGGCATTGGTTTTTGGTTGTATGTTGACTGGGACTTTCTTGCATATTGAAGTGAGTTCTATACACCCCTAACCTTTCAAAGCCCAGTGGTTGGTTTACATACCATTAGGTTTAACATTAAAGAATTCTGAATGGTTCTCACATTACGTTTATGTATTTCATACAGATCTCAGAACGAAAATGACTTTTGCCATATACAACATTAACAGATTGTTTCTGTATAATAGAGGTGGAGTTTGTTCACTGCATGGTACACACAAAGTCCCTGTATAAAACAGATACATTTTGTCTTTAAAGGGTTGAAGTCTGTAACCATTTTTTGAACACCCTGTTAAATAAAATAATCTATGTTACAAACCATTATTTTAAAAACACTTATTTTAGACAACATGTGTGGTTTTCATGGTTTGTATTTGGTATTTTTTAAATTCAAAACTATGTTGAAGATATTGCTTGCGCTGAGGTCTGTTTTTATTCCTGTCATCCTTCTGTCTTATTTAATGTTGTATGGTGAACGTTAAATTCTCGTGGAGTATATAATCCCTTATTATTAATTTTTCATGTCTTAACTTCTACATCTTCTCTCTTTACTTCAGAATGTTTCCTAATTTGAGGTCATCCAGCGTGGTTATAGCACAAAGTATATAGAGCTGGGAGTCCACATCAGTAATATATTTGACACTAGAGAACAAACTGGAAAAGAAAACATTCTGAAGTAAGATAGAAGACTGACATTTGACACGAAAAATGAATAATAAGGGATTATATATTCTGTTTGAACTCATCCTTCACCATACAACATTAAGTAAGACTTAAGCACAAGGAAAATCTTGAACATATTTTTGAATTCACACATGTCAAAATACTAACTATAGAAACCACGCATATTGGCCAAAATAGCTGTTTTTAAAATAATAGTTTTTAACATAGATGATGTTATTTATATACAACAGCTGCTAGATGACACAACAAAATAAAACAACTAAACTTTTTTGATATATGAAACCTCACATACAAAGAAATGCATACCTCATGAGCATATTTGCCTTTTTTAAAAGCAGTTCTGACAGCATGAAGATGGTAATATAAGTGGACCAAACATGTGGTTTTATTACAGTAAATGAATAGCTGTCTTGGATACAAAGCCTCTATATTTATCAGTACTGGTAATATAACACATTGGGATGGCAATAATGAAATTGTACTTTGTTTGCATGTTAAAAGGATGTTAGATAATTTGTCCATTATTTTCCACCTTGTTTTGAGTGCATAAATGCCTTTCTCTTGTATGTGCAGTAGTCAGTCTTTGTTGCAGTATATAATGAATTATTTTAAACAATAAGTTGAAATGCTGAAAGGATGTGTTTTCGGTATGGCTGTCTGTATGTGTTCATACGTAGAATTAATTGATAACTATTAAAGTGAGATCTTTAAGTGATCATCTCAAATATGGTCTTGGTAAATAATTATAATTAACCCTATACCATCAAAGCACTCTCTTTAAATGTATAACAACACCTGTTTATATATTGTTCTTACATATTTTGGTTAATCATTTAATCTATCAGCAGGGAGACATACAAGTTTACAAATTGATATACTGAAGTTCATATGGCATATGTACAGTATTTAGTCTACAGTTTAAGAAGTAGAATTACAGTTTTGTGATCCTGTAAATGTATGCCTGTAGCAAAATATGTATTTTGCAGTGTGTCTTAACTTATGAATTACATTGTGATCAGGTTTTTCTGTTTTGTTTTGTTCATTCTATGCATTGTGAAATTACAAACTATCAGTATCAACAAATCAACTAGTATACATAGTGTGTTTTAGTGTTTATCTGCTGCTACATGTTCCAGCACAACAACCATCTTCACAGAGCTCACACCAATGTTGCTTTAACATACAGCAATAAAATAGTTTGACAATAATCATACTAATCAAATGTGCAGGTTTTAGTTAAAATATACAGTATGTAAAATATCATTATACAATGATAGTATAGTTTGTTATTAATTACAAATTGTCTGCTCTATAATTGTTCTACGAACATCTATTTTTTTCTGATGGGAATTGGATCCTGTCCCCATATGTTGTGTCTTGCTTGTTTGGAGTGTGTTAGGAGACTGTACATGGAGCTGCATGTTGCTGTAGCAGCCCACAGCTTATTAAAACAGTAGCAGCTGCTGGCACATTCTCTCCATGTATGTAATTCCTACTTTGCTGTATTTTAACTTTTGAATATTGTGCATACTCATAGATCGTAGTCTGATTTTCTTTGTACCTCACATATGAATCATAATATAATGATGTCCCATATTTTTTCATAGTGGTGTGAAGCTGTAGACATGTGTTACACTTCATGGAATGTGGTTCTTAGTGTGGTTTGTATGACATTTGTGGCGCTGTTTCATTGATCCTGTTCCTCATATAGGTCTTTGTATAATGCAATACATTTTTTTTTAAAGTACCCACATGTGTATCTGCACCTGCTTGCATATATACATACATGCATTTGTGTGCATATGCGTACACCATATGTGCCCACAACATCGTACCCACATGTAGATGATGTGGACTTACAAATTAACTGAATTTGGATGATGCTGAAAATCTTTCACAATATTTAACCCTTTGTCACAAGAATTACATGGCCTAGTAGACACCACCATACAAAATTTAGTTCCGCAGGCAACATGGCACCCAGAATTTGTGCGCACCTTTATATTTATACAAAAATTATTAATTATATTAGGTTTCATAGTTTTATGTGTTTGTGTGACAAGGTACATGAAACCATACAGCAGCTGCCACGCAAGCCACATAACCATTCAGTGCCAGTCTTCATGTATTGGTAATGTGCACTGTTATGGTCTAAATGCTGAAGTCACATTGCCAATGGCCAATTATGACTGCTGTTAAGCATCCCCTTTTTCAATTCCAGTTTGCTGCGTATTGCACCAGGCATTTAAATCCAGCTGCAAAGGGTTGGAGAAGCCCAACACATCCATAGCTTTGCATAATACACAGGTGTGGGGCATTAATATGTTATCATTCAGGTATGAGGTACAAAGGAAACTGGACAATGATCTGTGGATATGTACAATATCAAAAACTTAATATAGAGCTAAGAAGGCTGAAGGAGCTTACAATAGCGAAAGTGATTATACGAGGGTGCTCTGAAAAGTTCTCAGCCTAACAATAAAAAAAAAACAAATTTATAATTTCAAAATTATTTTTATTTTTCAACATAATCTCCCTTAAGACTAATACATTTATTCCAGCGATGCTCCAGTGCCATTATCCCATCCCTGTAGTGGTTCTTC
>Ga0268261_10002830_pt1 | contig 12551 bp, 6 predicted proteins | sample TergutNc150P1_FD_190353 | JGI IMG/M metagenome (GOLD analysis project Ga0268261, IMG submission 190353) | Nasutitermes corniger P1 segment gut microbial community from laboratory colony in Florida, USA - Nc150 P1 (SPAdes) (version 2) | ecosystem: Host-associated > Arthropoda: Insects > Digestive... | reverse complement strand
CGTTAGGTTAGCACTGATGGTTTTGTTATGTGTAGTAATTTGTTGTGACGTCATTTTTGTAACAGGAAGTGTGACGTAGTAAGGATAACCGCCGCCATCTTAGTGCCCAGCATTGTATATTGTGTCCCAACTATCTTTAATAATAAACACAATATCTGCGTTGCAAAATATTACATCTCTCTCGCTCTCTCTCTCTCTCTCTCTCTCTCTCTCTCCCTCCCTCCAACGGCGCTACAGCCCAGGGTGGGCCTCCATCCTTCCCGATTTACGGCGGCTAGTTTCCAGTTTCTACATCCTAGCCTCGCTACATCTTCGTCCACTCCATCTTCCCAACGCAGAAAGGTCATCATCAGGCGCGAATAAATACAAAGAAAGGCTTTCCTTTATATTTGTTCGTCCCCTTGATGATCCTTAAGGGACGAAACATGTAGCATTTTATAAGGCAAATACTATTTTTATAATAACAAATAAATACGTTGACTAAAACTGTCTATTATTTAGTTTATGATACACATCAGGATGTCTTCTGTACAAATCGAACGGGGTTGTACTGCTTGCGAAGAATACCGTCGATAGGTCGCCAACTTTTGAGTGGACCGTTTCTTCTTCTTCTTTTTTTTTTTGGCATGTGGCTCCCCGTCAATGGGTAATTAGTGCATTGTGCCCGACGTTTCGAGACGACGTACTTGCAGGCCCAGTGCATTGTATCGGAACAGCGGACACCAATTATCCATTGACACGGCGCCCCTTGCCAGAAGCACAGGTACCTCATTACACGAGTGAGAAGCCCTAAATTGGTGGTTAATTTGCGACACTGTTAATAGTTTACACTAGGGGTACTCAAAACTTTTTTCGCTTGCGACCATTAAAAGAAATCTAACATTTTCAATGTACCACCAGTATTTTTTGTGTGAATTTAAATAAAAAAAGCTGAGGCTGGAAATACTGGCTGAATGCGAGAATGGATATTGCCAGCAATGCAGCATGTGGGGCACTGTAGCGTTGTCATGGAATTGCAATTTATTGTAGTCTTGTAAGTAGTAGAGTGTTAAGTACTACGGCAGGAAAATCGTGTTCAGTTTTGTGTCTGTACTGGGTTCTCCCTTGCGGTGTCGACCAGTCAGCGGTAAGCGAATGTATGTGTCGGTAAGCGCAGTGGAATGCACGTGGAAGTGCTGGGCAGCTGGCTGCTGTGCCGGAAGACGCCTCGTGATGCTTCGTCCGGTCGGCCCTAAGCGAAAAAATGCCAATGGAGATGTACCCCTTGGATGTGCAGCAAAGCCTGGTCAGAGTGCAGCTTTGGCTGGGAACGTCTGGGCGCTGGCCCAGTTGCGGGCCGAGGCGGAAAGCGGCAGATACAACAGCCGTGCTCGGTATGGCTGGCATGTCATTGCATCTCAACTCCGTGGTGCCAGGAAGCGTAGCTGCGCTGTCCACGATGTTACGCCTTCTTCATGGACAGTCTGACGATTAATCCCTTCTGATAGCGAGCAGCGAATGCTTAATGCAGCCAAGCTTAAGTGCTAACTGAGGGCGGAGAGTTGCTCTTCGCGCAAGTCGACGTCCCTCTGTTAGCCATTCCTGCGTTTGACCGCATCGCTGCGCTCTTTAACAGACACCTTAACTCTAACTGGGGAATATGCTTACGATAATGCTTTGAAGTCAGGCTGAAGGACTTGACTGAAATTACCAAAGACTAGTGCTTAGGTAGCACTGAATTTAATTATGGCAGAATACACTTTGTATAGATGACTGTCTGGGTTTGAAGCCCAGACTGGCTCTGTCGCAAACTGGAAATATGCGACTATTGTCAGGCGCTTAGGTGAAGCCGCCGCGCCTGAGGAAGAGAAGTGCGGGCCGTGCCCCGACTTTGCATTGTATACCCTGGCATATGCCTTAAAACTGAGGAAAATCAGGAAAAAACATAAGTCAGGGCATCCGAAAAGTGCTCGGCTGATCAGCGCCGAACGCAGTTCGCTTAATCGACTTGGCCGTCGTCTAGCGATGGCCTCGACTGGCCTGCTGGCACCTGGCGCCCTTGGCTTTCGCGTTAGGCGACGGACTCAACCCTCTGTCAGCGTAGTTATCTGCCCAGTTGCCGAACTAAAGGGTTCCCCATATCAGCTAACTTTGAGTCAAAGCTTGTATTGTCGGCGAATAGTGGAACACACACATCCTCGTGAATCTTCCAGCTACTGACGTACCAAGAGTTACCCGTAGCAAGGCGAAGACGCCTGGATTGCAACACCTGCAGCCTTCAGACGTGGGTGCAGGCAGCGGACCTCCATGCGGGTCACGCATAATCCATCATGGGGTGGATGAGCTGCTTGTATAGCAGGAGTTCGTTCCTGATGAAAAGATCGCTTCTCCTGTTCAGGAGGTGATCCAGCATGCCCATCCTTTGAGCAGGTTTCTTCCTGACCTGATCGATGTGAGGTGACCAGGTAAGTCGTGTGTCTAGGGTCACCACCAGATAACAAGTTGTGCGACCCATTGGGTTGATTCCCCGAAAAGTGTTACTGGTTGGGGCTGAATCAAGCGCCGTCCGGCCCGCGCGAAGATGATCGCGGTGCTCTTCGAGATATTTATGGCGATTCTCCAGTCAATCAATCAATCAATTGCCGTTGAAGGTCGTTGAGTTATGATTCCAGGTAGCTAAAGAGTAGCGCAGGCATACAGGGCGTGGCTATGATTATCGTGTCGTCCGCGTAGAGGGCCGGCTTGACGTGATGCGGTGGAGTGGGCATGTCGTTGACATACACACTGAAGAGGACAGGGGGAGATCAATCAACCCTGCGCCACCCCAGCCCGTATGCCGCGACGAGATGACGTGACCGTCTGGAAGGACGCCTCATACGTCCGACCCCGAAGTTAAGATGAGATTGTATGGACTGGGTAGGACGGTAAGTATAGGATCGTTAGCTTGTAAAGGCCATCAATCCAAGCGGTTTCGAAGGCTTTGGCCACGTCGAGGAAAACCGCGCCTTTTAACTCTTTTCGCCAAAGTTTTTGATTACTCTTTCAACAAGGCGGACCAAATGCAAGGGCGTGATATGCCTGGGTCGAAACGCAAATTCCTCGTCTCGCATCAGTCCGCGCTCGCTTACTTCGTGTAAGATCCTGGTCAGAAGGATATTTTTAAATCATTTACCAATCGTGCCCGATAGACTAATGGGCCGATATGATGAGGGCAGTGCCTGATCCTTCCTCGGATTAAGGATGGGGTAAAACTAGTATCCCACTAAATTTCATGGCCACTCTTGACTCCATCTTATATTTTACGTTACGTTACAGTAGTAGGTATTTCGAATGTCTGAGAAGGTCCTTACATTTCACATCATCCGAAAGCTACAACGGACAGAAAATTGGGGGAGGGGCGGAATCACCATCCTGTATATCTAGAGGTCCGCCTTGCCGAAACGTCTGCTTAGCTACGTTATACTTAATTGTAAGTCAAACTAAATTTCAAATCCATGGAAAAGAGATAAAAATTATAAGAAACATATTATTAGGGTTTTAGTTGAATTGTAGGTGTGTTTAGAACAGGAATCCGTATTCAAAAATGTGGAGGAGAAAATTAAACAATGGGCACGATGCCGGTGTGTTCATTCCAGCGGTAAATTGAGATTAAATCAAAAAATTTTTAAATGAATAGGCCGGTAGTGACGAAAGTTTTACATGTGGCCCTAATATGTTGAAAATGGGAAAGAGATTATATTCTTCACGTAGCATCAAAGGTTAATAAATGTTTCCTTCATTTCAAATTACTGTCGAAAATCGTTTAAAAGTGAAGAGTTAAAGGGATTCTCTGTTACTTGGCCGAACAAGTATACATTAGTTTTACTTCGTATTTCAGACATCCTTACTGCGAAGGGAATTCTTAGTCTTGTATTTACCTGACACATCCATTATAATTTGTTTTAAAAACTGCCCACTGTAGAACCTGACGGTTCATCACCTTTCCCATCAGAGACATTGCAAATGTTTGTAAATTGCAGGCCGGTAAAAAGTAAGTAAAGCAGCAAAAGATGAGTTATAAGTTTTGTGGAAGCTAACAAAGTTTCAGGTTTTGCTGGCTTAACTTATTAGCATCACAAGCTATCTTCGTATGATCCATTTATGTCTTTCCATTCACTTTTACATCTTCCCAGCGGACATTTTCCACGTGGTTCTTTTGCCGAAATGAATTAAACTGACACGAATATAACCTGGATATAAACCAAGATTCAAAGGCAATTAGTCTTTTTTTTTTTTTTAAGAAAAGGAGCGTTGTATGCCATGTCTGTCCAATGTTAATTACTCCAGGGAGCAGATTCCTTCTTGAAAAGCTAACCGATTTCCACCATTTAATGGAACCCGAAGGTTCATCACCGCATTCACCAGAGCCCGCCACCTGTCCCAATTTTATTTAGCTTAGATGTTTTTTTTCTAAGCAACCAGACGCTGCATATTTACACAATTTGTTTCACATGTAGGTTATCGTTGTGTAAGCCTACTGATTTTAGGTTTACTGTAAACATGTTTTAATGTTTTTCTTCTAAACTACTATTTATTTTAACAGCGACTTTTTAAACAAAATATGCCACGCCATAAAGGCATTTCTGGGTTGTGGAAATTAGCACGAACGTCATCCCAAGATGACACTGAGTAATCAGTGTCTCGGTGTGTTAGCTTTTTTCTCAAGGAAGGGACTCCAAAACCAGTATGGGTACCGTGCAGAAGGGAAAATAGCTAGAGAACGTTACCACGATTGCTCAGGCGTCAATATACTGATTGGCCCAGCCTGGCCTCCTGTTACTTAAACGTTTACAAATGATTTGGTAAGCTAAACAAAAATTTGCGTATGTTAAAGTTTATGTAATAAATGTGTTGTAATGATTTAAATTTATTGTATTATACGTTTCTAGGCGCTTTCGAAAACTATTACACTGTCAAAGGAGAACTTAGTTTTATTCAGGGACTATCATTTGTTTAATCCTTTAAATGCCGAGTTAAATCCAATCTGCCATTTACTGGCATTATTAGCTCACCTTATTCTCCACGTTGGCAAGATAAGGGTTAAGATGATACGTCCTGTTGTGTCCGCATACTATAAGGTCAACAAACACATGTCGAACAATTATGTATTTTAGTGAGATAGAACCCAGTTAATGTGTTTCGACTCTTATCCTGATGACGGCTTGCTAAAAGCCGCAACACGTAGCTGGTTTTTATACCACGAAAATCGTGTTGACAAAAATGTAGTCTACACTTACAGCAGAGAACTTTGATATTACGAATATTACTACCGTGTAACTGAATGTTGTGGGGATAAATGATTTCTTAGTGTTGGTCATGTCATGGTGTCAGTGGTAGCGTGATGTGTAACATCGGCCATGTGTAACGTGAAGTATTGCAGTGACTGCAGTGGTGTTTACTGAAAAAGTTGTGTACTTTAGATTAATACTAGAAGATGGAAGGCGTGTTAAATAGATCTGCACGAATGTGTCGTTTGTGTATGAGTGACGAAGATGTCATGCTTTACGTAATTCATGAAAATCCAGGTTCAAAAACATTTGATAAGCCTTTACGATCGAGGATCAGGGTGTGCTTGGGAATAAGTGTAAGGAAACGTTCATATGATGGAGTGAGTTGTATAATGCAAGCAGGGAATATTAAAAATCGTTGAAAATGTGGAACTGAGTATGGCCAATGATGGAAATCCTCCAAGTTATATATTTCTTGTAAATATTAGGTTTTATAGCATTTTCGGCTAACATAATCCCTAGAGTAGGGTTTTGTTCTAGTTCAGGTGTGCACAGCACAGAGTTGTGTTGTATTTCAGAGGTGCACAGTTCCCGGGTGATGAAACTTCGTACAGTGGCGCCGACATTTGTGGGTTCTCAGCATGGAACTTGCATCAGGCGCCTTGAATTTTGATTTTGCGTTGGCTCCTAGATTATTATGAAAATCTGTGAACGTGTGTTGTTGTTGAACTTATTTAGTTCGGTGACACTTCTTACTAGGTCTAAGAATTTTTAAGCCTCGCTGCCCTGTTTAATTTAAACCATGTTTGCAGTTAGCCACTTTTTTGAGATTTCCATTGTAATTTTATTATTATTGTATGTGGCCTGTGTGAACTATTTTTCCATACGAGTGAACAGTGGGAGTCATGATGAAGTTTCCAATTGCTGCAAGCAGGACTATGATGACCATTCCTGCTCTTCTGCACCACTTCCACCTCAAAAATTACAAAAGTCACCAACTCCACCAAAACCTTCACTGGCTGTGCCATGGCTTATGTAGTCAGTTGCCAGCCTATCGCTGCAGTGTCACAGGTTCAGTCCCAGGCCAGTTTGGGCAGGATTTGTGGTGGATGAAGTGGCGCTGGGACAGGCCTTTCTTTGAGTATTTGACAGGCTTTTCTTTGAGTATTTCAGTTTTGCACTCTCATTCTATCAGTGCTGCATACTCATCACTGATAACTAAGCCTAATAATTGATATAAGCATAGAATAATGCATCTTAACAGCACAGATATAACGTTATCATCATTACCACCACCACCATTATGATCATCATTGTATCCACTTGTGTGAGATGGTCTGAGAGAAAAACTTTTTTATTAACTTCTGTCTTTCCACAAATGCTCTTTTATTGTCGCTATTTCCACTATCTTCTATATGTATTCCCTCATTTCATTTCATCATTGGTAATGCATTCAACATCTTAATTTTTGGAGAAATTAATGCTGTCCATATCTGTATGTAATGCATGCCTATAAGTTTGTGACTGCTGTCAGTCCTTCACTAATGTGCCCCCAAAGAAAACTTACTTTGGCCCTTCTAAGCCTTAAAATTTTCTCTCTCTCTCTCTATCTTCATCCCAATCTTTTTTTGGGGGGTGGGTAAAATATTCATGGCCACTTGTGACTGGAAGTTCTTTGTCAATACTTAGCATACAATTGTGCACACATGCATAGTTCTTTACACATTCTGTTTACCTTTCAGTTAGTAACTAGTGCTGCCTTTTGAAATGAATAAATGTAGGATTAGACCTACATGGGAATTTTAAATTTAGTCCATTTTATTCAAGAAAGGTAATTAGAAATATTAGTAGCAACTCTGTTTGCCACCGCTTTCCCCCAACCAAATAAGTTTGTTATACCACCTCTGATACAGAATGAGATACTTATGCAATATATATAATTTACAAGTTCCCATTGCTGCTGGTAATGCTTCATTCATGCATTTTATTCCTATGATAAATAAACCATTATAATCCAATCATTTAGTTTTGAATGTTCCAGGTATTTCCTTATGATAGCCTTCCTCAGTTCATCTGTCATCGTTGTCTATACAAAGTAGACTCCTACTATAAATTCAAGGAAGACTGTTTGCAATGTGATCAATTTCTGAAGGCAAAGAAGAAAAAAGTTACTCCACTGTTGGTAAATATGATTATATATTCAAACTGAGTTAATATAACTGTTCATTTCATCGTTACAGTATGCCTTTTCATTTAATGTATATAGTACATAGTGCATTTATAAATATATAAAAAGTATTTCTTTTTGTTTGTATTATTTGTTTTGAGTGGGAATGTATTTGTTATAACCATGACAGCAGAATGCAAAGATACGTGTAACAGCTGAAAATTTGCTTTGAATGATGAGTACTATGAGAAATTGTAGCCAGGGTGTGGCATTAACCACCCACCCCCATCTAGCGCCAATGTTAAAGAAAGAGTAGAGCTACACTTCTGGTCCCCCTGTGTGCCTTAATGGAAGGTTATAGGGTGAACTTCACCTTTTGCTATGAGAAATTTTGCATTGAAGCAGAGTGCTTGAGAAGCAAATAGGTCATCAGCTAGACAAGAAATTCCCTTCATGCAGGGGCACCCAAAGTTCAATATCATATCTGCAAGAATCTACTGCTTGTCCCTCTTCTGAGCCAGGTAAATCTGTTCCACACCATCCCATCTGTTTCTTTAAGATTAATTTTAAAGTTATCCTCCCATATATGCCTAGGTATTCTAAGTGGTCTCTTTCCTTTTGGTGTTTCAACCAAAACCATTTGTGACTTCCCTTGTTCATGATATGTGTCATGCCCCATCTGTCACCCCACTTAATGTGATGTCCGGAAAAATATCTGGCAAGTAAAACTAATAATGAAACTTGTCATTTTGCAATTCCTCCCCCCCCCCCCAATTCTCCTGATCATAATATTTAGACACAAGTATCCTCCCTAGCACCCTGTTCTTAAACACCCTCTGCCTGTGTCCTTCCTGTAATGTGAGGTACAAAGTTTCACACCCATGTCAAACAGATGGAAAACTTATAGTTTCTTATATTAATCTCTGTTTTTTGATGGCCAGCAGGAAGATAAAAATGTTTTGAGCCAAACAGTATCAAGCATTCCACGAATTAATTTACTTTTTGTTTCTTAATGAATAAAAAATTTAATCTCTTGTTGTTCCAAAATGTTTGAACATAGCCACATTTGCAAAACATTAACTATCTTTATCCTGTAATTTTGTCCTACGTTCTGTTGATGCATGAGCACATATGCAGAAAAAAACATAATTGCTTGTAACTCTCAACTTGTTTTACTGTCTGAGAATACTGTGTTTTGGTCATTGCAACCCTACTGATGTGATTTACTAGAGACCGCTAATTCTAAAATATTGATCATATAGAGTTGCCATTGTCTTAAAATCTCTTTGACAGTTATGATAGAGAACCTTTGGCACCAGCACCATATTCAGCATGAAATGGGATATTGTTTGCCACTGCTAATTTCATATTTTGTCTTCATTAACATCCAAAGCCACTTGATAATAACTACTGCACTAAACCATAATTCCTTTTTAGGAAGATACATTTTTGTTGTGGCAATATGTATCTGCCCTAAATACTAAGAATTATGGCCACTCAGACAAACATCACTACAAGAAAGCACAATGTTATATTTTTTAATTTGTTGTAAACCATGATCAACATAAAGTCAAATGTAGGAAGCTGCCTGACAATTGAAATGAATGAAGTTTGTGCCACTTTTATAATATTCCAAAAATGTTCAGTAGCAGACATCTAATTAAGCTCACCATGTGGTAGTGGAACAGTGAGAACAGCTAATGCCACTTACTGGCAAGTAATTGATCTGATTCTGGCGTCAAGCAGCAGAAAGGTTTGTCATGTCTGCTGTAGGGATTTGATAGAGCTTTCAGTTATTTTAGGTAAAATGCTTTAGACTATGCATGTATTTAATTCCGCGTATTAGCTAACAGAAATGTTATGTCAGAGTTTATGCAGCCTAATGCGTCTGTGTGACTAGATACTGTTCCATTTACATGACATGCATGACAGCAAAGTAAAAACATGAATTCCAACGCAAAAATATATGCAGATCTGTATTACTCAGATTTAGTTATGATGTTGAATGAGCTGATCACTCAAAGGGATAATATAATGTATAATCTTCCTAGTTTTGTTATATTGACTAATATAGTCCATTTTGATCCAGTGTTCTTCTCTCATTGTTAACCCCATATGTGATGAAAGTCCCGTAATCATCCATGTAGATTTTGGTATAAGACCAAACACTAATCAGGTGTTCTGCAGTTGCTGGACATTGTAGATGAAATGAGAGTATGATGGGACAGTATATCAGGTATTTACGGACTGCAAGAATGCCTATGAAATGGGAGAAAAATATTGTACAGCCTGCATAATGGATTTGGTACACCCACAAAATGTAATAAGGAGCATATAAATGTTTTTAAAATGAACCTATTTTAAAGTAGATGTAAACAAAGATAAGCATTTGTTTGATGCTGTATTATTCAGAATTTTCTGAGGCAAGGAGGTCTTTTATGACCATTGTTTTCCAGTTTTACTTTAGTATATATCACGAAGGGGTAAGAAAATCAGGAGGTATTGGGAATAGATGGAACATGTCAATTTTTGGTCTCCAATCAAATGTAACTTTATTGGGAAAAATGTATACCTTAAAGAACATTACAGAAACAGTGGTAGACACTAGTTAGTTGGTTTAGAAATAAAGCAGATGAAGTTCTTAGTGTATGTGTGCGCCTCATCCTCACAATACAGGACAGTCATGGTGGAGTTAATAAATTAGATTTAGCATTCTCACAGCGGTGTTGATGAAGGTCCAGGTGTTCTGGAATATACTAGTATGTCAGTTGGTAGTTAGCAGAGTTTTTGAGAAGCTTGATGCATGCAGAAAACTTCAATCTTAAGTTAATAAATCATTAGGAAGTGTGTAAGCTAAAGTGTTTGGAGTGACAGTAACAGATGAAAATTACATTTATGAACAAACTAACAGCAGAATAAATTATGGGAATTTTCACCTCAGATCAGATTCTCTTACCTGTGTCCTGTGAAAACTGTCAGTATTAATATATAGATGTATGTCAATTTTCATGTATGATTGTGAAACTTGGTCTTTTGCCCTTATGGAATTGTATGTAGGTTGAAGATGTGCAAGAACAGGTGTTCTAAGAGAATGTTTGTATTAACAAGTGACTGGACGATAACATATGAAGGAGTGTCATAATTTATGTTTTTTAATAACAGTTGTTAGGGTGGTAAGGTCAGCAGCACATGTAAAGTGCACTGGGGAGATGAAGAAATTGCTTTAGTTCGGCACTCATAGGAACAGGTAAGTGCCAGACTATCAAATATTCTGGATTATCAAACATGTACAACTGACCTGAGGTCAAGCAATTTTTTGTTACTGCCCTCAGAGAATGTGCACTAGTCAACTTATTTTCATTTCATTATAAAAAGAATTGGCTTTTTCAATTATAATAGACCTGGTCACAAGTTTTCTTTCAGAACACAATGTTGTACACCACTTATACAATACTTTGTCCAATTGTGCTAATTTCGGCTGTTTCAGTGTCTTGTCACTTGAAAAGGTCCTTCAAACATTTACTTGATACTATAAACAATCGTAATTGGTCCTTAAATGTCTTCGTATCATAGACAGTTGACGATCCAGTGTTGTGTACAGCCATGACCTCTTTTCGGCTTTTGCAACTTTCAAGTCCCTATGTTATTTCAACTTTCTGAGGAATTGTTAAAAATTATGTTTCTTCTTGCCAGCAGTACCTATTTTTACAATGGGGCTGAGCAAAGACCACATAACCAGAGATCAAAGGTCAAAGAATCATCCTCAAGAGCCAAACTATCAGAGTGCCTGATTAAAGGAACTCTGCTGTACACAGTTCTGATGGGAAAATTTTTTAAAAAGAGACTGGTAGTCACAGACATGGATGAAAGGAATATTAACCTTTTAAAGCCTAGTGGTATCTATATGTACCATAACTTCTCATTTTGTGCACATAAAGTAGTAACTGTATGTTTTGAATAATTCTCACAACAGATGGCAGTAATTTACCTAAACAGCATTTGCTGATTGGTCTTTATAACGAAGAATGCATTCTCTGTGAGGTGGAAGCTCGGTTTTTGTATACTATTCAGATGAATTTCAGTCTTCAGAGGGTTAAAATTGACCTTCAGTACAATGTAAAGGTGTGGACAGAGTTTAGGCAAGTCAGAATGAGGTCCACTGATGGGTGTTTTGAATATGATGATGTGCCTTCATATTCCATAAGAGGCAGGGAATTTCATATGCAGCCACGTTCCTCTGAACTTTTGGTAAAGACTCTGCTACATGGAATTCATTGACCCTTTAAAGCCTAATTGCTATGTAATGAACCACCAGGTTTAACATTGACAAGTTTTCTGTTCTGCCTTTGCACTGATTTTTTGTGCTGTGGATGGAGTACAGGACATATGGTGATTTACCTGAACAGCGTTAACTTGGTTTGTGGCACCGAAACAGCATGTGTTTACTGTGCAGTATGAACTGAATCTTCAGTTTGGGTCAGTCTTCAGTCATTAAAAGTTTAACTATACAGTATATTGAAGAATGATTCTGTTGAAATTACAGATCCTAATGTGATCTAAATATGCTCTTAAGGTATGTACCAGTTTATTTCTTATCAGGAAATGTAATAAAATTCATATTGAACTGAAAATGTGAGATAGGTTATCACAGTGAAGTTGCTGGGTGATTGGTGCTATATTGCAGGAGGGTGAAGACCTGAGCTGAATGTAATTTAACCCATTATAAATAAAACATTATTACCATTAACATTATTGGAAAGGCCATACTGCACAGTATATTAAACAAAATGACCACTGGCATTCCTTGAAGCTTACTGTGTAAATGTGTTTAAAAAATGGGACTAAGAAAGTGAAAATTAGTAAGGGCTCCCATTTCATATTTCATCTACATAAGTGGAAGCTTAATTTTAATATTCATGGATCCGTTCATCGTAGTATGATTCAGTAGAAATAACCAACAAGATGCAACCTTGTAACAGAATTTATTATTCCACCATTCATTGAAGGCTCAACATGTTTCGAGCGGCATACCGCTCGTCATCAGGAGCTCTAACTGCATTTGCAGCCTCTGGTTTACATACGCATGTGGTGACCGGCTGTGACTACAGCCGGTCACCACATGCGTATGTAAACCAGAG
>Ga0268261_10002829_pt1 | contig 12551 bp, 11 predicted proteins | sample TergutNc150P1_FD_190353 | JGI IMG/M metagenome (GOLD analysis project Ga0268261, IMG submission 190353) | Nasutitermes corniger P1 segment gut microbial community from laboratory colony in Florida, USA - Nc150 P1 (SPAdes) (version 2) | ecosystem: Host-associated > Arthropoda: Insects >... | reverse complement strand
TCACTCGTCCAGAGGAGTCCTACCGACTGTGCCGCGTCGTTGTGTGTGATCTAGAAACATCAAGAATGGGTGCTCCATATATATATGACATTAGTAGCCTAAAGGTTAATAATTTAACCCTTATCCTGCTAATGTGGAGAAAATGGAGAGCTCCTAATAATGCCAGCAAATAGCAGATGGGATTTAATTCGGCGTTTAAAGGGTTAAATGGAAAAATTAAGGGGTTATTAAATGCCACTTCCACTGCTAGAAAAAGAACACAATATTATTACTGTTATTGTTGTTTGTGTTCATACAAAATATTACATTATATTTCTTTGCTCCAGAAACCTCTGTACATATGATCATAATATTTGGTAACACATCCATAGTTCTACAATCATTAACTCCAGTCATTCTGTTCTTAGCGTTAACACACCACTAAGCTAAAGTGACAGTTACTTGGGTACTGCTAACATAATTATACACACTTATGAATAGCAAATTCAATAAAATTTTGATAAAACAAATATTAAATTGACAAAATATTATAACTTAGCAACATTTTTCATTTCCATTATTTCCAGTAAATGTCTCTGAAAGGAAAAACTTTCAACTCATTTATTTAAAAAAGAATCATTACATCACTCAAAATGTGAAAGATAATTGCACCCTCACGCTGACAATGAGACATCATACACCAACCATGAATTAAAAAAACTACCTGAACTGAGGGCTTCTGCAAATGACCAAGATTTGAGGTTGTCTGTCTTGGTTCCTGGCCCAGTACCATCATGTTGGGGTTGATAAGGCGGAATGCGTCAATTACAACCTTACCTATATTAAAAGTAGAAAACATTCATATCTTGACTATGGTATTTTCATTATTGTCTTCGTTTAGCCTACTTTCAAACATTTGCAACAAAGCTGGGTATGTATAAAAACAACTTGCTTTGACATACCTACTGAATGATTTGATACAGTAACTACATCAAGTGCAGTTCTTTTGAGAAGCTGATAAGTAGTCAGCTATAAAAAAAAATTCTCCACTTTTTACTAACCCAAACAGTCATTTATGACTGGTTTTGACAATGTTATATTACACACAAAATGACTTGGTGTTTGGCTTTTATCTATCATCTAATATCAAAGATAAAAATTTTGAAACCCATTTCCAGCCTCATATGCAATGGTGGCAAGACACCTATGGTGTTGGATCCAACAGAAATGGCTATTCTGTATCAATGAACATGTCCATTACTGACATCTGTAATTGGATTCTGTCAACAAGAGCCGAGAAGGTATATGGCATTAAAAACTTTGGAAACACCCATGAAGGCCCAAACCTAACAAAGAGAAAGATGTCACACGTCAAACCCGCCATGAAGAACCCCACCTACAACCACCAATTCAACATAATGTTGAAACTAACACAATATTGGGTAGCCTCCTGCTAGTGCCTTCTATGGAGGAAAATGGAAGTTAATAAATAACCTGTCACCTCATACCAGCCTTTCCAATTACAAGTGGGCAAAATTTCGAAACCAGTCTGGCTAATCAGATTAGTCAAACATGTCATGTAAGCTAATTGCTTGTATTTCCTACATCTACTGTTACTTCTAAACGTATCTGCAAGTCCCTTTTACAGACTACACCACTCTGTGCAGGACAGGACAGTTAGCAGTCTGCCACATTCACAGTGAATGCAATAGGCATAAATGCACCACCTGCTGCCTCCCTCTTTCCAGTCCAGTTCTAATGAACAAATGTTATGAATGTTTTGTTTTGAAAACTGTCATAATAACAATTTCTAATATATCTGAACTTCATAGAAATGCTCTTCACATAGGAGATACATGTGTGACTTTTGTAAACAATTATCAGTTTTAGGCACATTCGAAAATCTGCAAAAAGCAACTATTAGCTATGTCATGTCTGTGTGTTCATGCAAGAAACAATTTGGATTGTCAAGAAATTTGATATACAAGTATTTAAAAAAAAAAATCTGTCAAGAAAATTCAAGTTTCATCATAAACTGACAAGACTAATGAGTACTTCACATGGAGACCAATAAACATTTGTGATATGTCACTCAATTCTTGCAGACAAATGTTGTACAGAAAATCAAAATGCACATTTTAAGTTCCACAACTTTTTTTTTAATTGTGCCTTCATGAGATAATGTGGAAAATATTGTATAGATGAACAGGCCACAAATAACAACATGGTACATGCGCACTGCATGCTTGATATTGAAGGCTACAGACACAATCAAAACACTTACAGTTTTCCACTGCAACAATGGTTGCACAAACATGCCTCAATGTTACAATATATGTACAATGACTGACTTGTTGTTTTATTTAAAAACACTACTCTGTATGGGATAGACAGCACTGAATGGTACCACTGTAAATGATCCTTAGCAAGGACATGGAGTTAAAGTTCTGTACCAGTATATCCGGACTGCAGAAAATGACACAAATCAAACCAAGCTGTTAAACCTCTGAATGAAGAAATGAACCAGTACCTCCAAAATACAAAGGCGGAATGTTAACCATTACACCTAGAGTCAGTACCCACAAAAGCTCAAGAACTACCATCCCCAAAAATAATGCTGACTAGGACATACACTGCTGTCATAATTCCAAACATTCCTAATTTCCCTGTATCTGTCCACATCCAGCTATTCCCTGATATCCAATTATTGTAATTATTAATGGCCACATCCATTTAACCAAAACACCACCATGCTGCCCCATTTCAAGATAAACATGCATTCAAGTTCACCATTTTCCAAAACCTGAGTAGATACCACTTAAAAGCAGAGATAAAAACTTAAGCATTTGTATTCACCCACAGCTGACAGCTGAGTGGACAAGGCAGAAAAGTGGTATTTCTCAGGCAGCAAACACTCTGGTTTATGTCCTGGTACTAGCATTAGTTTTCACTTCGCACAAGTTGTAATCATACAAAATACCACTTTAAACTGTGCAGTTATACTATTTAACAGTATATTACAGGAGTTCTCTGTGCTCAACTTGTGTACTAGAGATCAACAAGACCAGGTCTACTGATAAAAAGCACATTACAGTCTCACACATTTTTTATGAGATTCAAGTGTTGTTATCCTTTTGGACCAAAAGATGACTTGTCTACGAGCAGTGCTGAGACAACTGAACAACACCTAAGGTCATCAGCCAAAGATATGCAAATAATGTGAGGCCATACAAATCCTAGGTCTTTTGCAGAGTACACTGGGCACTTAATTCTGGCACCAAAGGGTTAATCACCTACAATAAGACATGCTTGGCAAGAAATATGAAGTTGCCAACAAGAAACATGAAACATGTATGCAATATTGAACAAGGCCACAAATGGAAGAGTATGATTATCTTTATTTATTCATAGTTGTATTACTGTTGCTTCTGCCAGGTCTTCTGCAAGGAATTTTCAACACTTTCTTACTGGTTCTCATTTGCACTTTCTGCCAGTATATAAAGTTTCAGCTCACATTTCTGATTACTTACAATTTAACCCATTAGCATACTACATTTATAACACACGGCACACCTATAAATACAAATTTTTAGGCAAAAATGGCAATTTTGTACATTTATATTTTATTCATGCAAAATTAATTTTTAAAAGAGCGTTTCATCAGCTTTCAAACGGTATAAGACATGTCATGCCATCTACCGACAGAAGGCTAGAATTAAAAGCGAAAGACATCGATGGCTCAGACCATCTCACAGCCGGCTGTGTATGCCAATGGGCTAAACTGACGTTAAGATGTGAAACTGTGGCGCCAGAAACACAAATGAAGTTTGATATTCATTGTGGCAGCAGGGGAAAGGGAGGTACTTCTAGCTGATCACTCCAACTGTAACTGATATACATTCAGTGCTTATGTCTCATACAAACCTTTAACACTCTGAATGGGATCAACAACTACAGCAACAGCCCTTTCCGACAAAGCTTCAAAACTCTGTTGTGTGTTGATATCGACACCAGATAACCAACATCCAAACCCTGGATGTGAATGGTACCATCCAACAACCATTTCTGGTCTTCCTGTTTGCTTCAACATGTCCAACATTTTTGCTTGAAACACAGGATCCACTGCCTCTACACTAACACCCTAGAAAGATAAATGTTTTCATGATTTGCAGAAAATCTTCATAACCACAAAGCCCTGAAGTCACATATATACATTTCCACAGTCAAGTAACTCATAAAAAATCCAGATTTGAAACCAAACGAATGCAATGCATTCAAATGAGTCAACCAACTAGATGCAACAATTGCTGCATCTAGCTGGTTGATTCATTTGAATGTGTGAAGATGCACAGACCTACAAACCCTAAATCAATGCAATGTACTTTACACATTTCATACAATAACAATCCACACACAACATTCATCAATGTGTGATTTCTTTCAGTATAACATGATTTGAGCCCTGGATGATTACCAAAAACATGTTACAAATTTATGTACAGACACTCCCCAGCTCACACAGTTTCAAGTAATGTACTTTAGACACAGTTTTAAAAAAGTAAAGAAGCCTGAAACGATAACATTTTTGAAACATGCCAAATTTTGCCTTGTGGGAATGATAACACAATGAGATGAAAATAGTGGAATAATATTGTTGCACAATAACACTGGTGGCAGAGCAGTCATGCTGCAGGTGACCAGGTACCAGTGTGATGCAGTCTGGATTTCAATGGGACTCCCTTGTATAAACCCATAAAGTTGACCATATGTACACTCTATTCAAACTTGCACAAAACTTGACTTGCACTGGATCTTCTGTACCATAACTACGGCACAAGTCAGAAAGGGTGTGCATGCCAACTGTATGTTTTACATCATACGAAGCAGAATTTACTTTTGTTACACAAAATACTTCACATACAAAAAAACATATAAAAAGATTAAGAAACAGTCATATGACCTGTTAAGCATAGCCATTATACGGACTATGCTACCCCAGTTACAAGTACGTAAATACTTCACTGTTGACTCTGCAGTCCCAATCCCAGATCATAACACACAACACTGTTGATTTAATGGGAGAATGACACATCATCTAATCATAATCAAAACAAGGGCTCTATTAGATAATAACAATCTGCAAAAAAGCACAGTATAACATTCTTCTCAACACCCAACTTCTTAACAACCATCAAAATGCACGTTTGCTGTACACTCTATATTAATTCTAGCAGTGCGTGTATTACTCACGGTTCCAGTCTGTGGCATTGCAAAAACGTCAATGACTCTAACTGTATAGTCATCAACAAATTCTCCTAGCATAAGACCCATAACCTCCATTGGTACACCGGCACGACCATGTTTCAGCATTTTTAGAAGAGCAAGTGAGGAAATGTAAACTTGCTCAGCCGTGTCCACAACCGGAGCATCAGACGGCGGGGGTGCCTGGCTCAAACCTGGCATGCCACCACCTAACCTCAACAAGCGGTCCATGGCTTATCCACCGAAGCAAATAATCCTACAAAAAAAAAAACAGTGCCTACACAATGGCTTCCATATTCACAGTATTTTATACGTTGTAGTTTTATAGTCATCATTTATACAAAAATTAAATATTACGCTACACTAAACATACGCATGCAACGGTAAACGCATTCCCGTTTAAATTTCTAAAAATGCTACATACAATTATGAATAACTATTTGCAGTATGCTGCGTACTAATATTCAACTTACATTAAATCCACCAAACGTTCACAACATAAAGCTATTATTTTTCGTATAATAAACAAGAACACATATCACCACAGGCGAAAACTTACCCCCTCAAAACTGCAAGCTCATGACGGCACCACATTTAAGATCTCATCCGTGACGCGGCACAGATATTCAATTTCTTGGTTGGCTGCCTTCATCACATATATTGTATTGTATTGTTATTTAGTCTAAATATCATACATACGATAGTAGACTCATCAGTCTGTAATTTATTTTAAACATATGAATTACTTTATAAAACATCTTAAATAGTATACAAATAAATAAATCCATATAAAACTGACTATTTATATACATGGGTAGAAAAACAATGAAGAGATAATTCATGATACATGTGGGTGATTTATATTCATCCTTCGTGACAAAATTTGTAGAGGACGCGCCATTGGAATCTCTATATTCAGTGTACTGATCTTTGTCTGTTATGCAGTGATGTAAATTATTTTCTTGGCCATAAGTAATGTATTTTTTAATAGGTGCTCTAATGTTATTACTTGTTATACTAAAATAATTTATGTTATGTTAAAACTTCAAATATTATACTAGACCTAGTAACTAAAATTATTGTACACTTTTATATATTGACTTCACTTCTAGACTTCTTACGCAAGTTAGACTATTTGCATGTCCATATGGATTTTTTAATCCTGTACGGATCAACGGAAAAAAATACATGATATGATATATTCAACTGAGTCAACATACTTGTCATAAGCCATAGGGAAGGACATTTCTTCATCTGCGGAAACTGCTGTTCGATAAGAGGTTGGAGGATAAAAACCTTGTTTGCTTCAGTCATCTAACACTGACTGAATCACGGCCACTCTGAATTCATCCACACATTCGGACACTTTTGAACACTGATTAATCACTTTTGAAATACTGGTAACTGCTTTCCTAAAATTTTCAAGATTTGGCCACCAGAATTTTCAAGCATTCTTGATTAATAGGCCATGTCAATTTTTTCGTAGTAACTGATGTTTCGGAAGTGTTTTTTGGTGCAATATTCATACGTAATTGTAAGAGGTCAACTGCTCTGAATGCACAATAGATTCGTGACTCCTAAATTATACGAATGCCAGTTGCCGCCAAGATGGTCGTAGGGTCTACAAATTTGTGATGTCTTTCATCTGTGATTAGCGGCATTATACACCACGGATCAGTGATACGTGTAGGGCCGATCCATGGTATAGGGTAACAGTATCATGCGTTAGACATCACAGTCCGTAGGCGCTCCAATCAAGGCTAAGGTCAGAGCGGTTCCGTATACGGCGGTACTTTTACACTGCCACGCGCGGCCGGATTTCACCGACCACCGCCCGAAATCAAATGAGTTTTTTTTACAGCCGTATTCGTCAGTGCTGTTGGTTCTGTGGACATTTTGTCGTGTGCGTGTTGTGTTCTCCGCAGAGAATGGTTGATTTGGAGAAATTAATATAATTAGTTTCTGAAAAGAAACCTTTATGGGACACAAAGGACAAACTGTACCACAACAGAAACATTGTCAAAAAGCTGTGGAATGAAGTAGCCACAGATATTGGATTGCGAAAGTAAGTAAAAACATCATTTCATTTGTTATTTCTATTTTAGTAATAAAGTACAAATGTAAATTTTTAACTACCTTTACAACATACATAATTACAGTATTTATTTTATTTGAATTATGTAGGCCCTCTTCTTATTAATGAAAATCAATTGCTCCTTCAGCATTAAAATATTGCATGAACCTGTCTTGTGTACTACATGCATTTTGTTTAGTTACAGCGCCTTGAGCTTCTAATATTAGTGGTCTTCAGGTGTTATTTGCATCATTGCAACTGTTTTGTTGACTCCTTCCTTATCAATGATAATATTGTGCAATAAACAAACAGTTCTTATTATAGTATCAACATGCTCTGAGTTAACTTGTACCTCAGTTTTCAGGCATCTGCATTTTCCAACCAGTATTCCAAATACGCATTCTACTGTACGTTGCGCTCTGCGCAGTCGATGGTTAAATATTTATTTTTTGTCGAGACACTCTGCCATTATCCATGGGATATGGCCTCATTAGATATTCTTTTAATGAACATCCCTGATCACCTACTAAGACATATGGTAAAGTTATATTGGTGCGTGGGATTTGTCGCAGTAGTGGTAAATTAAATGACCCTGCTTCTAAATGACGGAAAACACTGGATTCGGTGGACATGCCACTGTCACTTTGTCTCCCGTATGTTATGATATCCACAGCCGTAAATTTATATTTTGCATCCACTATTGCTTTAAGGTGTACAGAGAAGTAGGATTTATAATTATAAAACTGAGAACTGGAGCTTTCCGGGCACCTGATATGCACATGTTTTCCGTCAGTTGCTCCCACGCAATTAGGAAAATTCCATTGCATTTCAAACTCATCTGCAATCTCTTGAAGCACATTTTCTGTAACAAAAGGCATGTGTTGTTTCACGAGTCTATTCCAAATGGCATCACATGTCTCATACACTATTTCCGCTATAGTATTGTGTGCGATTCTTGCTGAAAACAACAAAGATTTAAAGCTTATCCCCGTTGAAAGAAACCTGAATAAAATAAATGAAATTATTAAATGTGTGTGTAGATCTGCAATATATTGTAAAATCTTGATTTGTAATATTTATTAAAATATTTTCTTTTTTTGCAGGTAAAGTTCTAAAAACAAAGTGGCAGAGTTTATGGGACAATTTTTGGAAAGAACATGTTAAAATAACAAAACAAACAACAGGCAAAGGCACTTCTGACAAACATTCCTCACAGTGGAAATATTATCAACAACTTTCCTTTTTGACTGACGTGTTCACTCCTAGAAATATGAAGAGCAGTATCCCACCACCTGATGTAGATACAATTGTGGCAGATGTAAATGAGGAAAGGCTTTGAAATATTTACTGAAAATTCTAACATCGAAGAGATGTCAAGAGTCAATGCCAGAATCTGAAGACACGAGTACAGCTGCAAATCACTCCTTTCCAGCTAACACATCATGTAATTCGGAGACAAGGCGGAAAAGAAAAAGCCAGGCACTTTATCAGTTGCTGACATTGGACAAAAGAAAAATTGAACAATTGGAGAAGGCCGTGCAACAGAAATCGATTATGTCTACCCAGGAAGACGAAGACTACCACTTTTTCATGAGTTTGTTGCCTCATCTTAGGGACATACCGAAAAGAGAAAAACTGGCTGTCTGATTAGCGTTGCACAAAGTTTTGATTGATGAAGGACGTGGGGAATCAGACTGCACTGAATGGAGTTCTGGTTCATCATATTATTCCATTTAAACTGTTCCAATTCCATCGTCATCATATGGAATGCAGGCTTCAGAAAGTGAACACACACTCCATACTACTTATTCCACAACTCAACCATCACAAAGATATAAAGAACCAGCATCTACATTCGTGCAGCTTGCTGAATTCATACAGTTTGGAAAGTAAATATGTACATAATTCATAATAGTATTATTTGTTGGGACAGAATAAAGTTACTTATTTCTTAAGAATAAACTTGTAGTTTTACTTGCCACGTACCTTAATGTTACTGCTAGTCTTTGCTCAGAAGATATGCACTTCCGAAAATTTGATTGTTTTTGAATATTGTCCTAATATCATTCAGTATGTACCAGAATGTTTCAGGCAACATTCTGAAATAATCATAAAACTTGCATGGTTGTTCCAACAACGCAGGAGAAAGCGTGTGGAACTCCCCATTTTTTTCTCTTCAAAAATTTCATTTACCCACACATCTTTTTGTTCTTCAAAGATAGGGATTTTTAATAGGGGATTGGTATCTAATAAAAACATACTATCAATCTCCATTTTCAACAACATTATGCACTTCAAAATATACAGGAGATCTGTACACTTGTACAATGCCGTAGCTGAATGCAATGTGACCACAGCCCACTGTTGTGTGTTGTCATCCGTATATGTCAGTGTAAAAGTACGGCCGTATACGGAGCCATTCTGACCTTAGCCCTAATGTGCTTGACAATTGAACCAGTGGGTGTTTCGGAGAACTAGGTGTGTTCAAATTTACAGTCGGTAACGGAGTCGACTACTATTCTTACGTTTCTAACAAAATTTTTCTTCTAGCCATCAATACAACTTTAGTTCACAATACACAGTTTATAACATGTATCAGCCCTCAGTGTTGCTCACGATTGGGTCAGGATCTTACCAAAAACATAGAGGAACTAAAGTAATATGAAATATATTTGTATATTCCATGTTAACTGGGGAAATGGGACCTCATGCTCTTCACGTTGCAATATTATATATAGACAATTTTTAATTATAAATAATGCTCATCCTATGAGAATTAATATGCTTATTATTATTTTTGTTGACTTGTACAACTATGTTTAATTATACAGATGTAGTACCTAAACAACAATCATATTTATACAATATAAACCAACAACATGAACATTTTCTAAATTTATTTTTTAATTTTTTCTGATATCTTCCACATGTTTTAAACCCGAAGGTTCATCGTCAGGAAGATGGTTGTATATACAGTTATGGTATGGTAATGTTACATGCATCAGTATCAGTAGTCTTGTAGGTAGAAGAGTGTGTTCGAAGAAATGATAGTCAAAAGTGTAAAAAAATCAAACACACGTTTCTACCTACTTGACTCCTGACACTGATGCATGTAATGTGTGCCATACCAAAACTGTATAAACATCCGTCTTCCTGAAGATGAACCCTCACGTTCAAAACATGTTGAATATAATAAAAAAATTAAAATATTAATTTAGGAAATGTGCATTTCATTGCTTTATATTGTATAATTATATTACAATGCTTGGTCCAACAAAACATAAACAACAGTCACATATAATAATAAAATCATAGCCATTACTAAAAGTGAATAATAAACTTAAAATTTTAATTTAAAAAATCATATGCATAGAATATCATGGTGTACATGTAATGACATCTCAACCCATACGGTACCATACTAAATGTAACACATACTCTGCAATTTTAAATCTTCTTCAGGTTATTTAAAAGTTGCTGACCAACACTGAAGGCCAAAACATGTTGTCATAAACTGCAGTATATATAAAATGAAAGCTCTGAAATGGCTAGAAGGAATACAATTTCTATAGAATTACAGTGACATACCTAACGCAATGGGAGGTCATAACTCCAAAATTACTGTACCATACAACACCATCTCAGGCAAAAACTTTTATGCCATAAGTAAATCCAAAAGTCACTGAAACTGTGTCCTTGTGCATGACAGCACACGGTCTGGTACAATTCCAGACAAGCATACTACGTCCACGTTCTGACATTTTTAAGATGGAGGCACTTAGTTCCCCTGATACACTGATAACCATCTAGCAGACCACACTGTTTATAAACTCTGACCCTGAAATCAAGAACCCAAAGTAACTTTGTCCAAAGTGTGGATGTTCCATTTTGGGTAAACAGAATTTTAAGTAAAGTATTATGTTTTTTATTAACACAATATTAACACCGCACTGATTTCAACCACTTGAGAGCTATGGTTTATTTTAGTTTCTCAAGTGAAACAAGAGAGCAGAAAGATACTGGTAATCCCTTCCATAACCATTAACATTATACTAAATGTAATAACTTTACACCAAATGCAACCTAATGTCTGCCAGTGTTACTTTCATCTGAAGATGCACAATGGCTATAGATTTAAGCAGCAGTATGCCACTGCAAAATGTGAATCCATGCATATGAGAAAAGACATTATGATAAACAATACAAATACCATACTTATACTTACAAACATAGCAGGGAAATGATGTGACAGTGACATATGTCATATCAAAGTTCACACACACATTAAGTGTAATTAATTACAGCAGTGAGCACAGGCGTAACTTGGTTAATAACGTTCGCTGGGGAGGGGAGTATTAGTAGTAAAGTTAGAAGGAGGGGAAAGATTGACTTGAACCAGTCATGTATATACATACAATTTTTGTCTCCCACTCTTGCCCCAATTTTTAATTTGCCTTCTTCAACTCAGTAGCCCAGAAAATTTCTTATTTAGAGAAAATACTGTAGAGACTTTTCCTCCCTCTTGCCACCCCATGCAAGTTAAGTGTATGACAATGAGGTTGTGCAGAAAGATGTGTCCTTTTCAACAGGTAATTTTACTAGGTGAATATCAGGGTTTGCAAATCATATAAGTGCAGCAAACGGTGTTGATGGCTTCCAATTTTGGCAGAAAACCAACCTAAATGCAATCCACAGCATTGTATATTCCTATGGTAAATCTGCAGTTTTAGCAGCATTTTTGACAGCTCATTACTTACCTTAAAATCACTTTATTAAGCGTTGTCAACAAATGTTTAAAATCTTCAGAGCCAATACTTGGTAAATATTATCTCCAGGCACTAGTGTGATCATACAGTTTATTTTAAAATCACAATTACTACTGACCACAATTTTTATGTGCTTGACATAACGGTAACACTTTCTTACCTTGTGTCTACAAACAGATCAATTATTCGTAATTAAAAATTAACAAGTAATTACTTTTGCATTGTACACAGCATGACTACAGTAACACAAATCAATAGAATATTACAAATTACAGGCCAATTTCATTACTCCCTGTATTTTCTAAGATCTTTGAAAAGGTTCTATATAAGAGATTGTACAATTACTTATCTTCAAACAATATATTAGTAAAAGAACAATTTGGATTTAGATGTAATACTTCAACTGAAATGGCTATATATACACTAATTAACAACATACTATTATCCCTTAATACTAAAACATTGGTTGG
>Ga0268261_10002828_pt1 | contig 12553 bp, 10 predicted proteins | sample TergutNc150P1_FD_190353 | JGI IMG/M metagenome (GOLD analysis project Ga0268261, IMG submission 190353) | Nasutitermes corniger P1 segment gut microbial community from laboratory colony in Florida, USA - Nc150 P1 (SPAdes) (version 2) | ecosystem: Host-associated > Arthropoda: Insects >... | reverse complement strand
GTCAGGTAGAGGTCTCTGCGACGAGCTGATCACTCGTCCAGAGGAGTCCTACCGACTGTGCTGCGTCGTTGTGTGTGATCTAGAAACATCAAGAATGGGTGCTCCATATATATATATGACATTAATCGCCTAAGGGTTAAAGGGTTAACTCCATATGCAGAAGAAATTATTAGGGATCGTCAGTGTGAAATATGATGCAACAGGTCAACCACTGATCATATGATATTCTCCATTTGTCAAACACTTGAGTAATAATGGGAACAAAATAAAGCATTGCATCGTCTATTTATAGACTTCAAGAAATATTATCATTCAGTTGGGAGGGAAGTCTGATACATTGTCCCCATTAAGTCTGGTATCCACATGAAAATGGTAATACTAATAAAAATGTGTTTGAATGATACCTATAGCAGAGCCTGTGTGGGCAAAAATTTGTCTGACATGTTTTCTCTTAAGAATGGTATGAAAAAAAGGAGATGCTTTATTTCCATTGCTTTTCAATTTTGCTTTAGAGTAAGCCATTAGGAGGGTTCAGGTGAGCCAGGATGACATGAAATTAAATGGTACACGTCAGCTACTGGTTTATGCTAATGATGTGAATATATTAGGAGGATGCATACATACTGTAAAGAAAAACACAGACACTTTAGTAGTTGCTACTAAGAAGAATGGACTTTACATAAATGCTGATAAAACTAAATACATGGTCATGTCTTGAGATCAAAATGCAGGAAAAAGTAACAATAGAAAGACTGATCACAGTTCCTATGAAAGGGTGGAAGGGTTCAAATATTCAAGAAAAACCTTAACAAATCAAAATTCTATTCAGGAAGAAATTAAGAGTAAATTAAGAGTAGGGAATGCTTGCTATCATTCTGTGCAGATTCTTTTGTCTTCCAGCTTGCTAACCAAAAGTATAATAATTAATAAGATATACAGGACTATAATTTTGCTTGTTGTTTTGTATGGGTGTGAAACATGGTTGCTGGCATTGAGGAAGGAATTTAGCCAGAAGGTGTTAGAGAAGAGGGTGCTGAGGAAAATATTTGGGCCTAAGAGGGATAAGGTAACAGGGGAGTGGAGAAAGTTTAATGATCTGTAGTCCTCACCAAATGTTATTGGGGTGATCAAATCAAGAAGAATGTGGTGGGTTGGGTATATAGCACGTGTGGGGAGGGGAGAGGTGTATACAGGCCTTCGGTGGGAAAACTGAGGGAGGGAGACCGCTTGGTAGACCCATACAGATGGGAGGATAATATTAAGATGGATCTTCAGGAAGTGGGATGGGGGGAATGAACTAGATTGATCTGGCTCAGGTTAGGGACAGGTGGCGGGCACTTGTAAACGCAATAATGAAGCTTCGGGTTCCATAAAATGAGCGGAATTTTATTGACTAGCTGAGAACCGGTTAGCTTCTCAAGTTGGACCTTACTCCACGGAACAAGTAAGTTAGTCACACATTACCCCGTCAGAGAGTGGATTCGGTAATATCCCGTGATTATTGTCGCAGGGCACCACCGCCATCTATCCGCACGTCACGGTAATTACAGTGATTTTTGCCGTGGGAGGTAGTAAGTTACCATGGCCCTCTCAAGGTAAATACTTTTTTTTTGGGGCTTAATTGTATCCATTTTTTATTTGAATTCAGCAATAAAAGCGACAAGTGTGACATACTTAGTTTAGAAAATGCTAGCATGCAAGAACTGGCTCCATTTATACAATTTTAGTACTTGGTTCTTTTTCTTTTTTGAAACCCCTGGAGTAATATTTTAGGGACTAATATATTTTAAAGTGTCGAGTGCTGTATCTCCACCATTACGAAATTTCTGAATAATAGTTACAACCCCACAAATTTGACTTAAATTAGCTGTAAACACAAATTATCTTCTATGTGTTTTGAGAGTTGGTCTTATCCATGTAATGTCGTATCGGTCATGAAACAAGATCAATGGGTAGCTCTGATCCATGATTCGGTGCAGCTGAGCCGAGGTCTTACTGCATGTGTGTTTCCCGTAGGCGAAGGTTGCGAGTAATGTGAAAGATGAATAACAATAATGCTGCAATTGTAACTTTTGGCATATCATACTCCTTTGAGCACATTTACTGACAACACATATAGTTTTGTGCTATATCGGAATAATTATGACAACACAGCTTTTTTAAAGACAATGCTATATTTTTTCAGTATGTGTGCTCTGGCTGGGGTTCGTACCCGCGACCCCAGAGACCGTGGCAATCAGCGCTCCTCCATTACTGGCGTTGGACCAGAACGAACTCTCATCTGGGCAATATTTGGTTCTTGTTCAGATACATTGTGCTGACATTCTTGACACATTAAAGAATTCAAATTTCAGGAACATTTGAGTTCTTCAGTTATTTCAGGTATGTTAATACCAGTGTGAGTGGACATTTCAATTAGTCACTTTCGCCGTCGTAAGTGCTTGTACTTATTGCTGTGTAATTTGGCCTTTAGTAATGAACTTCAAGTTTTCATACCTAACCTAACAGTACTGATTATAGCATTACCTTCAGACTTCTCATCATGGCTACAGTAATCAAAGTGGAGCCTGATTCAGATGGTGAGAGTGAAGAGTTGTCATCACAACTGGCACCTGAATTGGCTGAGTCTGATGACAAACAGGGAGCCATGTCATTTATTTTTGTTCCCGTTCAACCTGAAATTAAGGTGGGTTATTTCACCAAAGTGCTCAGTTTTAGTAAATGGAATTCAGTAGGCGAAGACATTTAGAACCAAATATGAAGACAATGGTAACATTCCTCTTATTAGGACACTACCATTTTAAATGTTCTACATAAGAGAATGACATTTCTTTTGGACAGTGCTAGATTTTCCTAGTCTTGTAGACAGTCATACACTTGTTCTGAGTTCAACAGAAGATTGTTTATCAGTTGTACAAGTTTTATGTCATAGCTTTTATTGTATTATTATAAAGTCCCTTATTGTCGTAGCTGAGCTAGTGTTTGTGATGGTAATAGTATAGATCTACAATTTGAAGGGCCTTGTTGATCTCCCAGATTACTGCCTGCCATAAATGGCATGTATTATCACAGCGTTTATGAATATGTAAGTCTTCTGGGATATGATGCCATACAGTGTAAGTGATGTACTGTCACAGAACGCTTGATACTTCACTTTTTTTGTAGTTTCCCACAAGTAAATATTGAATATTTAACTTAAATTACAGTGTTATCATCTCCTTCAAAGTTCTAGTCTGGTCATAAATTAGGATTATATTATTGTTTCATTCAATACTCTTTAGTTGAAACAGTGTCATTAAATAAGCTAAGAATCATCATTACCGTGTACTCAAGTTCCCATTATGTCAATTATCATTTGCAGATTGCATTGTGATCATTGTACATTTTTTCATATTCTTTGGAATATTTTATTGAGTTGCAGCTGAATTGTTGAAGCTTTGATTGCTTTCACGAAGTATGTGGCTCAGCTGGGAGTGCTCTTTTCCATTTATGTCAGGCTGCTGCACTTCCCGATGTTTGCCCATTCTGTTCACACAAGCTCATGGTGACAACCATCACTGGCAGGAATCATTTTGGGCAGGTTGAAATCAGCTGAAGAGAAACACAGTAGGCAGATGGTTGAAGTCTCAAGCATTGTCATCTTCACCATCCATGGGACTTTTTATGTGGCCTCAGTATAGTCTTCTCAGCTGTTACAACTATTCCCCCTTGCAGTACATGCACCAGTGATGTATCACACTGACACATAAACCAGATTTTTTGTTTTCGTTAAAATGTGGGAAGAGTGAAAGTACAGACTTTGCCATTCAAGAGCTTCCTGATGGTGATGGATGTTCTTTCTTAAGCTGCGTTTCCACAATTGGCGTAGTCGACAAATGTGTCACATGGGCAGAGTGGTATCCAGTCAGCTAGTGGTTCTTTTGGCCATCTCTACAGTAGCAGGAGAGAAAACACAAAAAATGAAATGCATGAATCCAACAGCACACAAAGCAACCTTAATTACTGAGGAATTCAAAGTCCGTTTCCTCATACAGTTGAAGTGTTTTACGTTTTGTCCAGAGTGCGTGTGCTCGGTTACAGATGGATCGCACATTTCACATCGTGTTTTATGCTGTTGGGGTGTCATGTTTCATTTTGTGTTTTTTCCCCTGTCATTTTGAAGAAGACTGGAACAAGCCACTAGATGACAGAACGTGTCTCTTTCCATCTGACAGATTTGTTAGATGCATCAGTCATGAAAACATGGCCATCTCAGTGATCTGGGGTTTGTTGATAGGTAGAGAATAACACTTTGCCATTTCTGGAAGGAGAAGAAGAAGAAGAAATCATCGTGCATGTGACACCAATTGAACAAGAACTGGAAGAAGAGGAACATGAAACATTTGCAGATGATGATGGGTGAGCATTGTGCCCTTGCACTGTGCAATTAGAAGTCAGTAATTAACTGTCACAGAGAATTTCCCTCTTTTCCCAAAGTGTTTTGTTTTAAATTCAAAGGATAAGGAATCAACAAATTCTTTTATTGTGTTGCTCACTTTATTCCATAGCCAGATGTGTGATTTAATTTTACGTTTACAAAAGTGAGTGTAGTTAAAACTTACTTGAAAGTAAATAGGGGGTGTAGAGGTATAGCTCCACTCATTCTTAAGGTCAGTCGTGATAGACATGAGTGGTCAGCCTTACACACCAGCCACTTTATACCCAGCAGACAAGTCTCCAGGACCCATCGAGTAGGATACTGGGTCAGTCAGAGGGCCAGTTTGGAGTTTTTAGAGAAGAGAAAAGCCCCTTTTCCCTCTCAGGAATTGAGAACTATAGATCATCCAGCCCATGGCCTAGTCGCTACACAAATTGAGCTATCCTGTCTACAGAACTTAAGTTGAAACCATTCTTAGCCACTGCATCAGACAAAGTTAAGATATAGCAAATGTGATGTGTACTAGACATACAGTGTGATGTGGTGGTCACATTAAGCTACTGGTGCTAGCAGTCTTGTATGTGGAGCAACAGATTCCGCTTTATGGGTACTTCCATTTCGGAATTGGATTTATACATGAGATTTGAGATGCTGAAGTTGATAAGTAAGAGTACAGTCATTTGGGATGTGACCCCCTCTGGTCTGGTAGGTAGATTCTAACCCTTTTGAAAGACTGCTCCACCCTCTTGAGAGTTATGTATGATGTAAAATAAAGTAGTAGTGTCATAATTTATCAATCTTAATATCCTCTGAAAGACAATACTGTATTGTCAACATATGGTCATATTGTTACATGCTTGTCAGAAGTTTGTCCTGTCATATAGGATGAATATTTTATCTGACATATCTTTTGTCACGTCCTGTCAGCCCAAGTATCATATTAACATACCGCTGTCAGCCAACTGTCCCCTTGCAATGGTAGAATAGCACTGAGAAGTGTCAAACGAGATCCGTCAGATAAAATAGGGCCCCTGTCTATTAACCTTTACTGGTTGTGTATTGCAGACTGCTGAGCATCAAATTCTTTTTTCAATATTAATACTGTTACTTTCAAGGTAAAATATGGCCACCACCGTCATGGTGACAGGAGAGTTACACTCCCCATATGGCCACCACCGTCATGGTGACAGGAGAGTTACACTCCCCATATGGCCACCACCGTCATGGTGACAGGAGAGTTACACTCCCCATATTCCTGTAAGATACAATTTAAAATTTAGTTTTATTAGCCTTCCCTGAAATACGAGGGAGATTCAAATGAAAACCTTAAAAGTGCGATAAAAATTAAAAACACAGCTCGATTGTCTTGTAAGTTGACAACAATGTTACTCATGGGTTGAAGAGTGACTGACAGGTGGTAGTACGATGCAGGAATGCAATACGATGGCGCAGTAGTAGTGTAAAGATGGCGGCCCGCTTGTAACATGCACCAAAGAAGAACAGCGTTCTGTCATCCGTTTTTTAAGTAGTGAAGGGGTGAAACCCATCGAAATTCATCGACGAATGAAGTTCAATATGGTGATCCATGTCTGTCACTGCAGCAGGAGTACGAGTGGACTAGGAAGTTCATGAACGGCATTAGTTTTGTAACAGACTCTCCTTGACCTGGTCAGGCACACCGAGTAGTGACATCAGAGGCCATTGCAGGAGTTGAAGCCATCGTGAAGGAAAATCACCGCGTAACAGTGAATGAAATAGCCGCACATATGGATAAGAGTAATGGATCAGCACACCATATCGTCCATGATATTCTGCAGTTCCATAAAGTGTCTGCAAGGTGGGTACCACACCAGCTGACTGCAGAATGAAAGAATGACGTGTTGATGCCTGCCAGGAACTTTTGAAACGCTTTGAAGAAGAAGGTGATGGCTTTCTAGGAAGAATTGTTAGGGAGATGAAACCTGGGTCCACTACCACCAGCCGGAAAGCTGGAAAAAGCGAGCGAGGAATGGCGCCATACCTCCTCACCAGCACCGAAAAAATTCCGCACACAACCATCTGCGGGAAAGGTTATGCTGACTCTCTTTTGGGATAAATGAGGGGTAATTTTGGAGCACTACATGCCCAGGGGGAACCCTGTTACCAGTACAATGTATGCAGATCTCCTAAAGAATCACCTGCATCCTGCAATCAAGTCCAAACGCCATGGACATCTGAGTACAGGTGTTTTGCTTCAACGTGACAAAGCTCGGTCCCATACTGCCCATTCAACTGTTGCAGCAATCCAAGACTGTCCTTTGAATGTCTTCCATATCCGCTGTACTCGACAGACCTCAACTCCAGTGACTTTCATGTCTTTGGACCACTCAAAGAGGCAATGGGATGCAAGTCTTTCAGGTTCGAGGAAGAGGTGCAGCAGGCGGTGCAAGAGCGGCTGCACTCTCAACCAAAAGATTTTTTTTCTACAGGTATGCGTGCACTTCCGAAGCGCTGTAACACTTGTATGGAATGCAGTGGAGACTAAATAGACAAATGAAGTCATTGTGTGCCCTTTGTTTTCAATAAATTATGAGATAAAAAATATTTAAGGTTTTCATTTGAATCTCCTCTGTATTTGTGTGAGTAGACAAAATGAAGTTAACATACATCTTCTGGAATGTGATACGTATTGTTGGTCAAGTAGTGTCTGACATTATGAAGGATCACATTGCCTTAATCTTCAGGGTCAAGCAGCCCACTTCTTTGATAAAGGCACCACAATCCTTCAAAACATCGTGAACTACTAACAAAACAACAACATGTCACCTCCCAGAAGATGTGATTCTGGATGTGAAAATGTCAAATCTCACATTACGAAACAGTTCTTGCACCGATAAAAGTATCTGAATCACGTGGTGACACAAGTACCTGTCCATTTCTGATGTTCTAGTGTGATGCAGTTTGTTACTGCACATGATCCATTCAGTGGAGTAACAGCGATGACGAACGTGGACCATCAGAGCAGTTTACTCAAATTAAATTCATTTGGTAAAGACTTCCATCTTCCTTCAAGTCACTCACTGGTACAAACTAGATCGAAGCAAGACAGAACTCTGCAGCGTAACAGACCTGTTCAAATCACCTGCGATGTGTGTGGCAAATGCTTCAGGTTTCCATGTGACTTTAAACGCCATTCCGTGATGCATACTGGGGAGCGAGTCTTCAAATGTGATGAGTGTCAGAAGAGTTTCAAATTACTGAGCCACCTCAAGATGCATATATATCGTTTTCATGCTGGGGAGCGTCATTACCCTTGTGACACATGCGGGAAGAAGTACGCTAGTGTGACAGACTTGAAATGCCACTTGCTGGTTCACAGTTCAGAACGACTGCATGCATGTTCCATTTGCAGCAAGGGCTTCTTTTCTGCAAAGGAGTTGCGAACACACATGCAGACGCACACAGGGGAGAAGCAGTATGAATGTGACATGTGCAAGAGGAAGTTTCTGCGTCGTGCACATCTGGAGAAGCACATTGTGTTTGTGCATATTCACAAGAGGCAACGTAACTGCCACACCGGCAACAGAAAATTCAAGGTCGTAGACCAGCAAGCCAAAAATAAGTGATTTTAATGAGACATTTGAGAGATTCTCAAAACGTATTTGTCATAACAGCTGCTCTGCAAAGGATAGGCAGAGGTTTTGTAGAGGAATTCTTCTGATAGTTTGCTTTTGAATATGGTCATGGCATAAACCTCTTACTAGAGGTCTGTTCCAAAGTGTAGTAATGATATGCACTTGATTTTTTCATATGTTGATTTTATACATGTTGTGTATTGTCTCTTAGTTTGCTATGCAGCTTGATGATGGCTTGGACAAATGTAGCTGTGTTTTCATAAACAAAACAAATTTAGTTGCATCTGACTGAATCTGTTTTCCTTGTTCAGGTGTAAAGCAGAGTGGGATGAGTATAACAAAGAATTAAGAATGTTCAAATTCTGTTGTACAAAAACTAATGTATTCTTGTTTCTACGTATTACATTCAATGCATGAAATCTCCAATCTCGTCTATCTTCCCACAGCTCAGCCTTTTTTATTTCTAGCTAATTCTTCCCTCTCTTGACATCTTCCAGTAGCAGGCTGGACCATCACGTTCCATTCATCCTATAGAGCTCTTTCCTTCAAATTGTAATCGTGTTGCATTTCTTAGTATTCATGTTGTATTCATTCTTCTTAAATGGCAAAACTGTTGTAAACATTTCCCTTAAAAATATATTAAATTCTGTATTCTAGTAATTTCTATGAAAATAGGGTGTCTTGTTTTAGCCTCGGTGTTATTTTACAACTTTAGTCTCCAATGCCTGGATTTTGCTTTCTCTTTGTAAGGGGACCAAGTTCTGGTGTGAAATATTTAAATTTGTTTATGAAGTGTTGTTTGCAATGTTGTGGGGTCTCTCAGTCCCATTATATTCCTTTTATAATCAGATAGAATCTAGAACTGTTTCATATTCTAATAATGTTCCCATTCACCATTTTTCCATCAAAATTTCACTTCCCAATTAAATTGCCAATTTCTGTAACCACTGCCATTTTTTTAATCATATGTTTGTGTCTAGGTTCCTTTAAATAATCTGAGTAACCCATTTGTTAATGTTAAATAAACGTATTACAATCTAAAATCAGTCATAATAATAATAAATGTGAAAAGCCAAAAGCGTAGTATCATGACGTTTTGAAGGTCTACCAGTCCGAACTTTTTGAACTGCCAGGCCCAGAAAATATTCATTCAAAATGTCGGTAACCACCTATCGAGATGGTGTCTATCCCACAAGACTAACCGTAACGAACATCGTAAGAACCCGGGTTCTCGTAACCTAGTTCGCCGAAGCGTGATTCGGAATGTGCGCCAATATTTGTTTGGGTTGGAGTTTCTTTAGCTGCATCCACAATCGTCTAGTAAGCTGCATCCTTGTAGTGTGTCACGATTTTTTAGGAATTCGTCTTGTATTATACTACCACACCACAGCAATTCCTTGGCTCATGACCATTGACAGAGATATGTTGGCAGCATTGAGATATTTTGACATAGAACCGAGGTGTGACAGCAGTGGAGTCAGTAGAGCCATCAAGCGGTTGACCTGCGCATAACGGATGTTCTCGAGAAGTTTGTGGTATGTGAATTGTGTGTGTGTGTAATTATTGTAATTACTTTCTGGTTGCTTATCCGTATGGGTTTGCAACTACCAGTGTAGCGCAATATGATTCTGTTTTATGTGTTACCGTGAGAACACGAAAGTTCCATTACCTACTTTGAGTAAGCCCGAATCCAGTTTGTTTATAACCTATAAACGTATGTGGAATGTTGTGAGTTGTCAGAATCGTGTTAGAACGTGACGCTGTGTGTGTTAAGTGTTGGTAATAATGACAGTTGCTTCATGAAGATGTCACATCACTGTAAGTGCTGCGCTGGAATTCCATTTCACAGGAATGCCTAACCAAGCACTGGGGTGGACATGGCCCACTGAGGCTGAACCATCAGCTTCAACAAAACCACGTCGTCGTGGTGACAAGCCATGGAACTGAAAGTGTGGGTTGAAGGAATTCAGAGGATTGTCTGTGGAGTTACAGAAAATACAACCTGTCAGGTAGGTGCACAGAAATGTCTTATTTTTAACATGGGTAGAAAAGTCTTCACAACAGGAGGTTGGCGTGACACTTTTGGTGTATGTGTAATGTACAATGACCAATAATGGTAGAGTATTTAGATATGTTACTTGTGTTTGAGGCACTACCCAAAAAATGAAGCCTAATTGCTTTGACAGGCATGTGGTTTAGGGGAAGTAGAGTGGTTTACTCATATCAATGCGCATGTTGTATGTTAGATTAGTTTATGCTAATTTTAATTGGCAACACACCTTTAACGTGTTAATACTGTGTATTGTTGGTCGGCACATGTCAAAGCAATATTTGCAGACCCCATAATATTATTAAGGCAACATGAACTTGGTGAAGCATCTTCAAAAATTATACTTTATGCATCAGTTGTTTGTATGAACTATAAAATTACCTAATGGATCTGTATTGGTAATGCCAGTGTTTGTCGTTAGTGTGGAGTTCACAGAATATGTTAAATTGGCTGTAATGTGTGAAGGCATAAATGTATAAACTATGGCAAATGTAGAAATAAGACTGTATGTATTAAACCATTCTGTTAAGTGTAATAAACTGTTGCAACCAATAAACCATGTTTTATGGTATAACTTTAAGATTAAATGGAGTGCTGCTTATTTTGTGAGAAATGTCTGGCACTTACGTATAGAACTTCTCGTGCATGGATGTAATAACTTTAGGTCACCATAAAGCAAAAATTCTTGTTATCTTTATTCCAAAGTATCATGTCATGCGTGTGGATCACAAAAGTTGTCTTATTTTCATTGTACAATACAGATTGTACTCAGCCCATCACTGTGAGAATGGAAAACTGTAGCAGTTATGACAGGTGTTCTGAAAGTCACTTTGCTGAGACAGTGAAGTTCTTAACTTTGCTTCTTTTGGTATGAATCCATATTTCTATTTGTAACACTTGACAGCACTGTGATTACCCTAGCTGTGATTTTTATCAGCTGTTATGTCCACATTGTCACTGTCTATTGGTGGCTGGTTGCAAATAGTGTAAGTCACAGTACAGCAACTTATACGACATCCTGTATATGTCAGTTTGAGGGGGGGGGGAGAAAAAAGTTTATAAACATAGGTTGTTCAAATGCCCCATGTTATATATGTTCAGTTACGAGTATATTATTGACGTATCGGATTTTACCTGCTTTTTCCACCGTCCTTACAAGAAACTCATTCCAGAAATTAAGACACTTAGACGGACCTTAAAAATATGGGCTGTGTTATGTACAGAACCTTGTTGATGGTGGTGATGTAACTCTTGTCTCAGGATGTTGTGTATGCATTGGCCCATGCCACTGGCAAGACGGGACGATTTACACTCATTGAGCGGTGGCGTAACAATGAACGACTTCTTAGTCCACAGGAGCACCCTCTCAAGGTAAATTGCTGTATAGACCTGGATGTGGCTACAGCTACACAATTTATGTTAACATGACTTTGTTTTTTGTTTGGTTATTATTCTTGAGAAAAAAATCAATAAATAAATTATTGTTTGCTTTGAATAATAAAATTTGGATTCATAAACATGCAAAGTAGGTAATATTATGATTAACTGAAGTATTTATTTTTCAGTGAACATTTAAAGAGTAAAGACAGAGAAACCAAAGAGGCAACTAAAATTTTGAGTCATACAACCGCTTTTGGGATTACACCTGTTCTGTTAAGTTGGGTGATAAATGCATACAGTAAAGTCTCAAGTTTGCGATAAATTTTTACCAGTGAAACCATCGCAAACATTTGAGGTGATTTTCAATGTGAAACACATCTTGCACTCCAAGAACCTGTGAAGTTTCTTATAATAAAACCAACTGGATGTGCCAATTTCTCAAATTTATTTTGGAATGAAACTCTACATGTTTCAGGCAGTTCCTGTGTCCATCATCAGGAGTTTTTCACTGTACACACAGCAATGGTATATGTCATACAGGTTTTCAGACAGCAAACAAGCAGGATCAGGCTGGCCAGCCTGATCCTGCTCGTTTGCTGTCTGAAAACCTGTATGACATATATCATTGCTGTGTGTACAGTGAAAAACTCCTGATGATGGATAGAGGAACTGCCCGAAACATGTAGAGTTTCCTTCCAAAATAAATTTGAGAAATTGGTGCATATAGTTGGTTTTATTATAAGAAATTTGTCACGATGCGTGGACACATGAATGTCAAAACCTGTGAAGAATGTACAAAAAAAAATATAAAACAATTTCAGAAGTGACAAAATTACAGAAGTTAAAGTTGGACCGTGACTGCACTGAGGGTGATTTGTACAGTGTGAGGACAGTGGGAGCAGCCGACTTGTCAATCACATGTTGTATCTCGAACATCAGCCAGTCATGAAAGGTTGCAGTAGCATTATTAACCCTTTAAAGCCCGAATTAAATGCCATCTGCTATTTGCTGGCATTATTAGGAGCTCACCATTTTCTCCACGTTAGCAGGATAAGGGTTAAATTATTAACCTTTAGGCTACTAATGTCATAT
>Ga0268261_10002827_pt1 | contig 12556 bp, 9 predicted proteins | sample TergutNc150P1_FD_190353 | JGI IMG/M metagenome (GOLD analysis project Ga0268261, IMG submission 190353) | Nasutitermes corniger P1 segment gut microbial community from laboratory colony in Florida, USA - Nc150 P1 (SPAdes) (version 2) | ecosystem: Host-associated > Arthropoda: Insects > Digestive... | reverse complement strand
CAAAAAGACAAAGTAAGGAATGGCACACATCTGCATCACCACGTCCGAAAAAAAGCGAGAAGGAGCAAATCAAAAATAAAATCATGCTCATCTGCTTTTTTTGGACAGTGAAGGGTTTGTCCATACAGAATTTGTGCCTCAAGGACACTCTGTTAATCAGTTTTATTACCGTGAAATTCTTGAAAGACTAAGAAAAAGAGTTGTTCGCGTGCGACCAAGCATTGCTGACAATTGGATGCACCACCACGACAACGCCCCTTGTCACACGGCGATCTCTGTGATCGAATTTTTGGCTAAAAAGGGCATTCCTGTTGTTCCACAGCCCCCATGCTCCCCAGATCTGAGTCCGTGCGACTTCTTTTTGTTCCCAAAACTAAAGTTTCACCTTAAAGGACGCCATTTTGGGACGGTGGAAAACATCGAAAAAGCTGTAACCGACCAACTAAAAGCGATTCCGGTTAGCGACTACCAGCGTTGCTACGAAGAATGGGAACAACGTCTCCGGAGGTGTGTAGCCTCCCGAGGGAACTATTTTGAAGGGGACAAACTCGATTTGTAGTTTAAAAGTAAGTACAGATTTATATTGAATCAGTCTCATTACTTTATTTACAGACCTCGTATTGACAGTACTGTCTTATGTCATATAACCCATGATGCAGTGAACTTGTAGGAACATGAAGAGTTGTCTGTCCATTCAGACAATACTTGCTATAAATTAAACATAAAGTGGCATTACTGTTCAAATATTGTCGTGTCTCTTGGTAAGACGCGATTTTGGCATAAATATGTCTTTTGAAACAATTTGTGTGTTTAACTACTTCCAGCCCCCCACCCCCCCATCACTGAAGTGTTAGGCGACCGATATGAGGGATTAATAACTTCCAAATTAATATTCACCACGGACCACACTGAAAAGAACCACTGTACTAACAAAGAGAAATGTCCATGATAACATACAGAATCAGGTAGAGTGTGGATAAAGTACATGTGAAAAATAAAACACTGCATTTACAAGAGAAATCTCTATAACATAATTATTATTATATCATGACACTGTTACTTTGTAAATCAACCTTTCCTTGACCGCAATAAATTGAGACTAAATAGGTCTACACTGGTACGTTATAGGCAAATTTTACGCACTAGTGGTCATCTAGAAGCACTGGTGCTAGTGCGAAAAACGCGAAATTGGCAATACGTGGTATGTATTATTCCAGGAATGGATCGAAATTAACGGGACGGATGACAGGAGCGATAATTTAAATTCGGTAGCAGAAGCGCGAGAGTACTCAGAATAGCTGGGTGAGTTTCCAATGGTGACAAAGATGAGACGATTCCCACGTACCACGTAGTTGTGGTGAGCGTAACGGACCACGGATGACTAATGTTGAATGCACATGTTGGTAACAGAGTTTCTGCCCATTCAGCAAGTAACCACGGTTTAGCCAGCTGCGAGTGCCGCCATCTTGGAAACATGGAGGTCGGCTGATAAGAGGAAACGAAATTTGAGTGTAATGTGCACTACTTTTGTGTTCATATTTCACAGCGGTCACGGTTATTCTCCGTTTCGGTAGCCCGGCCCTGTGCCGTTTGGTAGAGAGTTTGATTCGTAAAGCAGAGTAACCCTACCTAGATTGTTAGAAATGAGTGATCGATGAATGTTGTGTTTTTGAGGATTCACGGTACTTCGTAAATATCCAGGTAATCATACGTAACGATGTTCATTATATACGCTTGAAGAAAACGAACAGAATCATCGTGTTTCTGCCGAACAAAGCTGACAGTGTTGTGGGACACACTTGAGTTGCTTGGTACCCGACCCAAGTCGTTTTACACCGTATTCATACCAACGTATATTTACACACGAAGACAAAGACCTATAAATACTTGAGTTATACATTTCAGTGGATCTAGAATTTTGCAGCACAGTCTGCCCCCAGGGGTTTTTATCACAGATGCAAATTTGTATGCTTCCAAAAGAAGCAGGTGTGCGGTTGCAGGTACAGATGTCTTTGACACACTGGATTCCTGTGATAACTACTTTAAAAGATTTTCATGGAGGTGCCATTAATCACACTCCAATACTATATAAGGTTTATTCTGAAAGAACATGTTTTCCGTGAATTTTCTGTGAACTTTGGTGTGGAATGAAATGCCTGGTGGGATGTGCGGGAGACTGGAGTTTAAATGGTAGCTGCATAAGGAGGCCGTTAAGTGGCTGTCATCTGTTTCTCATTTTCATCATTTTGAAAATCACATTGCATGACAGATATAGGCCAACCTAACTTTGGGCTCCAAAGGATTAACAAGGAACCTGTTTGAAATTTGTTCTTCAATTGATATATTTTTTATCTCAAACTAAAACAGTGGGAAACCATCTTAATGGGAAACCATTTTATAAATTTACAACACTTTTATGTCATTTCTTTCTTATATAAATTTTCATAGTAAAGTCCATTGTATTGCAATGTATTACGTGTTCACAAACCACAAATGGCAATTCATGTATGTTACACGCTGCATACAAAACTTGACTTTGTAATACTATGCGTGTTGTAATACCCATGGTCTGTGCCTCATGCTGCATCTGATCAGGCTGTTGTATGTTTGGGTTTTGCTTCCAACTGATTTTCCTGCCTTATTAGTTTAATGTCTTACATTTCTTTGGTTGTTTCCATTAATTTGTCATGAATCCCACATTATTGGAATTTAGTTTACATCTCTTGATCTACGTAAATATGAACTTTTTTTATCTAATATAATGGTTTATTGGTTGAAACTGTGATAATCTAATGCTTTTCTAGGTGATATATTTCATTGTCTGTACATCTAAAATCCAGTTTGAACTTGTTAAATGTTATTGGTTACTGTTTGAGGCCTGATTAAATAGTACTGGACTAAGTTCATATGTCTAGTACATAATGATGAAACACAGGTATGTGGTTATGACCCCACAACTAAACTACAGTCATCACAAAGGAAAACCAGCTCTATCGCCATGGCCCAAAAAAGCATGCCACATTTGGTGCAAAACGGGGACGTTGGTTATCACTTTGATCACGGTGTTGTGCACCATGATTGTGCTCAACAGGCAAAACTGTATTATTTGATAGTACTGAGGCATCTCCTTGATGCAGATCTCTGCTGTGGCAGACTTCTGTACTAATCAAACAGGGTGTATATTCACTATATGCTACTAACAGTCATCATTAACACACCAGATTTTTTTGTAACAACATAATTTTATCTGTTTGTAACAACAACATAATCTGACATTTCATGACCACAGGGAACACTCGAGATATTAAATTTAACATAAAGTGATTTTACTTCTGCATTTTGGGCAATTAGCGAAACTTGTTGGTGACTGTTAATATACGATAAAGCATATATTATCAGTGTGCCCTGTTGGTTTGGTACATAAGTGTAAATATTCCTTAATGCATGGATATGGAACATATAAATTTAATTATCAAACTTATTTATATGATGCAGCAACTTTTTAGAGATCACCAAAATGGAGTATGAGAGTTGCTTCCAGCAGTGCAATAGCCACTGGAATAAGTGTACTCAAGCATAACAGGCCTACTTCATCAAGGCAACTTTAGTGTCATTGGTTTCACAGCATCAGCCTGGATACTTTCATGATGCAGCCTTGTATATACTAGCTGCTGTGAACATTTTGACCTTTCTGATACAGATTTGTGTTTTCTGTGAAGCGGGTTTTGCATTTTTAAATATCTGGATGGACTGTGGTTTTCAGAGTGTTGATATTTAATATATGTAAATAGGTTTCCATTAAAATGTTTGAATGCACATCATGTTTCCCCATTGCTGCTGCTTGTCACAGTATTTGTTACGTAATTTAATTGGTTATAGATGGCCATGTTGTCATGCAGGGTGGTGTAACTGACAGGATATGAAGCTGTTTTACTGTGGTTTCAATGGATTTGGGCAGTGTCCATCAGCTAGTGGTAATACTGTGTCTCATCTCATCGAGTTCCCACTCAGTGATGTGGAAGGGGCAGCTTTGTCATGGAGTTGCATAGCTGTGCGGACTGGTAAACAAACTGCTAATACACCTGGAACATTCACTGCCATTTGACAGAATCTTGAGATGCTTCAATGTATTTTACATAGTGACAACTGTTTTGCCTGCAGCCCATTGTGATATTTCATCCCATCACACTCCTGGTCTTGCAGGTAGGCTTTTCCATCACGTAATCTGGATGTTCAGGCTAGTTGTTATATTCTGACCAAGCATGGCAGTTATTTTTTTTCTTGGCCTTTGTTGTTTGTGTTACTCAGATGTTGGTGCTTTGGATGATTACACCATGTGGGGTAGAGATGGAGGGAGCACATTCCTCTGAAACATGGAATGCACTTATCATCCGACAGCGTAAAAGCCCAGAAGACCGTCATTTGAGCAACTGTAACAAGTTAACCAATCATTTGAACACTAAATTTGTCCCTGTTCTTAAGCACCATGTGATGAATGTGTGTAAGGGAATGGGGGCTAATCTCAGTACATATTAACCTCAGCCCTAGGTAGTTGTCAGTGATCAGCCTATTGCCACTCCTGGGTAAAGAGCTCCTTGTACCCACTGAATAGAAGCTGGGTGGGTACTCAGACTGATCTTGGTGCCTTGCAGAAAGTAAGAAATTTCATGCCACTGCAACATTATGTAGTCACACACTGTTGCAGGTTCTGGGGTCCATGTGTGTGGGTTTGTTGGTGGCCTGCCTCGCCAACTGAAGCAGCTCTCAATACCAAATTCACAGCAAGCTCTGCAGGTGAGTGAGGTATTTTCTGTACGGGAGATGGTAGCAACTGAAGCACCTCATTACCTGACTCTTGACTATCACAGTGAGCTCAGTGGGTCAGTGCATTTGACACTAAGTCATGGCTGTAGCTATTTTTTTAAATCATTAATTACCCAACCCTCCCAGCATTGGTACTTGTTGGTTATCAAGTGCACATAACAGATATGTTGAATGCAAGTAGTGCATAAATAAGGAAAATGTGCACACCTTGTACAAAAAAATGTGCTCTCACATTAAAATGGCTTGTTGAAATTTTATATATATATATATATATATGTCTGAAATTGTACCCAATAACAACTACTTGAATACACACCTGTGTTATCTTTAAACAGAAATGGAAATGTAGGCATTCCCCACCACTATAGTGTGCTCCACTTAGCACTGTTTCGATATACAGCTCTTCCTATCTATGCATGCATGCATACATACATACACACACACACACACACACACACACACACACACACACACACACCATTGGGGGCGGGGGGGGAGTGATGTGGAGCAGGAATCTTATGGGTTGAACTAGTTTCTAAGTGCTTGCATTTGTGTTTACCATCACCAACATGCTGTAACTGACAGCTTAGCATAGCCGGTAGGCATAGCGTCGGGTCAGGTTGATTGGGCAGATGTCCACGCTTCTCAAGGGGAAAGCCACTAGAAATCACAGAAGTACATAACAGTTTAGTTTTTTGTTTTAAGTGATAGGTTGTGGTATAATTTGCATCTCATCTTGTATGTTTGGTGAGTTACTTTTTTTTGGTATTGTCATAGCAACAGTTATGTGTGATGAGTGACTATGAAAATTTGCATGAAAAAAGCTTCTGTAAAAATGCGTATTAGAAGCTTGTCACAGGCACTGAAGTTGAATGTTACTTGTACTGAAGCTGAAGAACACAGCCAAATGTTTGCAAAGTGTTAGACTTAGTAAGGTAGACAGTATAGTCTGCTTTTAGACTTAGTAAGCTAGACAGTATAGTCTGCTTTGAAAATGCAGACATCAAGGAGTGTGAAAAGATAATATCAATTATGAGGGCCTTGAAATTAAATAGAACTCACTATTTCTAACCATCAGTCTGGTTTCATTACTGAAATATGTCTCACATAGGGAATTAAATCATTGAAGCATAAGCTTAGAATACAAATTAGGTGTATGAACCTTAATTATGCAGGGAAAAGTTTCCCATCCTAGCATGGTTTCACTTTGCATTATGTTTTTCTGGAAACAATTAAGAACACTAATTGAGGGATGCCTGTATATTATGTCATTTACTTTGTTGGTACAATTGAATGTGATAGAAATTGTTTGTAGGCTTTTACCATATAATAGCAGTGCTATCCCACTTTTCCCTGCAGGTAACTGGATTTGCCTATAGGGGCTCAGGGTTGAATTCTTCGGCATTTGGCTTCCTAATTGTGCAGTCTGCAGCCTCCTGGTACTTCCTTTGTCTTGGTTCTATGTATTCACCTCATCCCCCTGTCCCCAAACACCTTCACTCTATGTTCTTCCCTTAATATGAGAGTCCAAGTTTTTCAGCAGTAGATAACAATTAGGAAAAGTGCACTTCATTGTATTTTAATCTTTACATTTTAATGTAGTGGACAGGAAGAAAAAGTTTTGAAGTGAATGGAAACAGGTGAATTTCTCTTCATTTCATCCTGAATGAAATATTGCCATGTTACTGTTCCCAAAAATTTGTTCTTTGCTTGATATTCTGAGAGAATTTTCTGTGTTTATAAAATGCTTTTTTCTGCACTTCATTGATCGGTGTCAGAGTGTACTTAGTTTGCTCTGAGTTCGGTTCTAAACCATCTTCCTTACTAGTGTCTAGTAGAGCTGTGCTTTTGTTTTCTGTGTTTAGGTTTTTGTGCAGTAAATTAATATCTTTGGTATAGACTGGGAGATTAAGAAACGTTTTGTGTAAGCACTCATACAGTGACTACTGCATCTGTGGTGGAGGACTTCAGTCTGATCAGAAATGTCGTCTGCTTTACAAAGGTATCATGTTCCCGGGGACATGTGCTGGTGTTGCTTGCTTCTGGTGAATGCTGGAGGTACTGCATCAAGAGTGATTCATGGAGGAGAATTGACCACTTCACGAGGGTAGAGAGGGAACTTACACACAAGGGCACTGGGATAGACTCCATTGTGAGAGTTTGCTGTGGTGTCACTTTTGATGTGGCTGTGTCTACATCAGGTGAGGCTGTGTCTCAGGACAAACATGTCTGATATTGGTTGTGAGGTACAGCTTAAGAAACATGTGAAACATTCACAGATAATTATGAATTGTATTAAGATTATGGTGTGTGGGATGTGATGACATGTAGGCGGTTAGAAGGCACCAACATTTTGGAAGAATATATGGTACCAGCTACTTGGCATCATTGCCCAGAAGTCACCTTAAAATTCACTGTAATGATAATAATAATAATAATTATAATAATAATAACAAATATCAAATCTCATATAAACTATAAGGTTTTGGGAAAAATATTGTTTTGATATTTCCTTCTCAGAACAAAAACTAGTGCCATCTCCCTGAAAAATGGCTTCAAGCAGTGGGTTGGAATACAGACTGGTAGTGCAGGCAGGCAGTATAAGGTACTGAATATATCTTGGTGAATTATGCTTCTGCACTATTTTCTGACGTAGATGGTTCCTGTTGCAGGATGTGCATTTGTGCTGCCCTCTCCAATATACTACCCTGGAGTAAGAGTGACACAGGTTGCTTGTGGCAGTGAACACTGTCTTCTGCTGACTGAGACAGGACAGATTTTCTCGTGGGGAACAGGAAGGTACGAAGATGTGTCATGTATGTTGCTTGATCCAATCCAAGGCAACCACAGTCTTGCTTGTAGTTGGTAGATCTCTGCTATATTTTTCAGTTGTGTTTATTAGGCTCTTGGTGACTTGTGCAGTTGGCAGGCCTGTGCTATGTGTTTCAGTCGGGGTCAGCTGGGTCATGGTGATCTTGAGAGTGTACAGGAGTTCGCGCGACAGGTGGATTCCCTGGCAGGCCTCCGTGTGACATTGGTGGCAGCAGGGAACTGGCACTCAGCAGCTGTCACAGAGTGTGGTGACCTCTACACTTGGGGCTGGAACCAGTCAGGCCAGCTTGGCTTTTGCACAGGAGAGGTGATAGTTTAATTAGTTATTAACAGAACACATGCTGAAGTTAACTTTGATAGTGCAATGTTTTCCTTGCTTTGTTACAGAACAGAGTTCAAGCTAATCTGGATCAAGCAGCAAGCCCCAAGAAGCTGAAAACTGAGAACACAGATGAGGTCACCATTCTAAATGTCCCTTTGCCTGTTGTGTGGCCATTGGAACAGGAAGTAAATGTGGTGGATGTTGGCTGTGGCAGCAGACACACCATTGTACTGCTGGGTAAGCCATTGCTTGCAGGCATGGTACTTCTTTCCAGGGAGGAAACTGGAGCTTACAAGAGTCATATTTTGTTGCACTGAATAACACATGCTTGAGCTGCAATCTAGATATCCAAGGTTTAAAACATGGCTGTGACATATGGATGTTCCTCTGAAATGAGGAGTTTGGTAGAAGGATTAGAAAGTTACTGGAGAGTCTGTACTAGACTGTATCTCAGATTTAATTTTTTAAGATGTTTTTAAAAATTGTTTGGAAGATGTATGTACTGTCTGAATGCTGACCTGCTGGCACATCTCTCCATAGCTGACCTTAATGTTTGGTGTCTTGCTGGCAGATGACAACACAGTTTGGGGCTGTGGCTGGAATGCTTATGGGCAGCTTGGGATCTCTCCTGAACATGTACAGTGTACCTGGATGATGATGAAAATGGACATGTCCAACAGCAGTTCCGGTATGGTGTTGGGAGTTGAGTGTGGAGCCTGGAGCACTGCAGTGTTTCTGGCATAACAGAGGAAACAGAGCTTATTTAATGCTCATTCCTCCACTAGCAAAGAAAAAGCTCCAGTGGTACTGATTTAAGGAATTTCCACCCAACATTACTGTATAGGAGGACAGAGGCAGTGATTAAATTTGTACCCGTATTTTTTGTGTAAATCCATAAAGCGAAATATGCTACAGCACAAATGTAAGTACACTGACCTGTGTGCTCACCTGCCGTACTTACACACCATTTGTCAAAGTGAAAAATTAGTCCATAAGCAAAAAACAGGTCAAATTACTGTGCATTAAAGCAAAAAATCAGTTAAACAATATCTGTATAGTGAGGGCTGTGTGTTTTAGAATGATACAAAGACATCAACACATGTGGTGTGAAAAGTGACCATGCACCTGTGATGTGTGTAATAAGTCATTGAGTTGCAAGGATATCCTGAATGATTTATGACACACATCACAGATGCATGAGTATGTGCATCTTATGAAGGTGAATAATATATTGCTGTGGTTAATGTGCCTTCTGTGGCTCTCAAGTTTACCACCTTTCAGTTATGCTACAAGTGTTGGTCCAACCTGTAAAAGTTGAGTGGCTGTTATGTTACCATTGGCAGTTTTAGGAAATAAAAAGGTGAATTTCTGATGACCTCCATATATATCGTATATATTTTTGTCAAAATGTGAAGCAGTTATGAATTTCTGACTTGGATGTTTGGAAAGAGAGGACATGATGGTCCCTCTAATCACATTATAATGCCAGCTCATTTCACATGACAGTGACATCAGATACCCATCATCACATCTTTCTTCAAGTACCTCCCTCTCCAGATAAACCTAGCTTCCACCTTAGGTGGGGAGTACACTGGGCAAACTGTGAGTTTGCTTAGCCAGCAACAAGTGGGTAAGGAGCCTGCCACTGGATTGTGATGGTTGAAGCAAAACATTGAGTGCTGTGTGTTAACTGTGCATTCTTACTGAGGCACACTGTACTGTAGATGGTCCAGTTTTCATATGTGATTTGGCAAACAGGCTCTACTATGAATGAATGTGAGGGAATACGAGGGGGTACCCAAAAATAACGAGAATTTTTTTTTAATCATATATTTCTCTGAACATTTCCAAAATTTAATCACCCTCAAAATACTCTCCTTGAGAATAATACACTTATCCCACCGCTTTTTCCATTGTTCAAAACAGTTCTGGAACTCTTGCAAAGTGCCTCTGTCATTTTTTCCCTCACCTCCTCTACATTCTGAAAACGCTTTCCTTTAAGGTCCCCTCTTCATTCTTGGAAACGGGAAAAAATTGCAGGGTGCCAGGTCCGGGGGGTAGGGGGGATGCGAAGCCGTTGTCATGCCGTTTTTCATAAGAAACTGCCGCACACTTAATTCTGTGTGGGCGGGAGCATTGTCGTGATGCAGAAGCCACTCACCTCACCGCCACAGTTCAGGGTGTTCTGTTAAAATTCGTTGACATGAGCTCCACGAAACTCCAGTCAATGCTTCCAACTCGTTGATTGTTCAACGACGATCAAACATTATCACATCGCGAACTTTTTTTAATGTTTTCGTCGGTTCTGCTTGTTGAAGGACGGCCAGATCGCGGTTTGTCTTCAAGTGACATGTCACCACGTTTGAACTGAGAAAACCATTTGTAAACCCTTGCCTGGCTCAAAGCTTCTTCTTTAAAAGCCTCTCGAAGCATTGTGACAGTTTCTGCTGCTGTTTTCGCCAAAAGGAAACAAGACTTGATGCAAACACGTTGTTCTTCTAAGTCTGCCATTGAAAAATAGACGAAAACAATGACAGAGGCTCAAGAAAAAAATCACACTGACCCTATAGACCTTCCTTCAAGGATGCTACTTGGCCAACTGATGCGGTGGGCAGTCGAGTACACATACCAAACGGGAGCAGACGGAACTAACGCCCCTCTCCCCTCCAGAAAAAAATTCTCGTTATTTTTGGGTCCCCCCTCGTAGCTGTTACCTTATATCCAGTGTGGCATGATTCTGGTAGCCCACTTGTTTGTATGTGTACTTTGTTTCATCATAGTTTTTATATCCACGTTTCATATTGAGTTGCATTATTTTAGTAGCAGATCTTGCTAGTGTAGTGGGCTGAGCAAGGTCATGTAGTGTACACATTGGCCCCTCTCCTGCATGTTGAGACATGGGCCCGATAGCAGCAGCAAGGGTGAGTGCAGTTTATTATTCCAAATACACACAAGGCACTACAACTGCTTTCAGTAATTGACAAAAGTAACTTAACTGTCAGCATTGTTTAATATAAGGCTTATAGAAATCGCTTACTGGAGGTATCAGAATTTTGACTCATTTGTTCAAATCACTGTTTCTTTTCTGATTATTGTCTTTGCCTCTTCCTCCCATTATTTTTCTTTGCTGTTGTGGTTGATTCACAAGTAACTTCAGCTTCTGTCTTATGTGAAAGAGGGCCATAAAGAATTTGACTTTTCAACCTTCATGGACAAGATATCTTGATGTTCAAGGTTCTGGTGGTATTTGATGAGGTGTTTAAACAACATAATCTCTCTGTTTATGTTCTAGGGAAATTGGCATAGCTCATTTGGAAGTCTTCTTTATAATGACATATAACAGGGGACACAAAACTAATAACCTCAAAAGTTAATGAAGTCTTGTGACAAGAACTTACTAACCACCCAGGTGACCCACAGTCTGGACATTGCTCTTGTGTTCTTGAATGTCGGTAAGAAATTAGATAATTTCACAAAGATTCTAATGGAAGTCAGATGGCACACAGTGTATGCAAAAATAAAATTAACATTCATCGTTACAGAAGAATCTTCTTCCTGTACCGTCAATGGACACCAGTGACCGCTATGGCTCTGATGTGTTGAGATCCACATCACTGAAACTGCATGCTTCAACATCCATTTCAATCTTTAGTTTTGGCTCCATATCAAAACAAAAATCTGCCACAAGAATTGGTAATAATTTTTGTATTTCTTGTATCTTACCTTCGGAGTCTGGTTAGTTGGTGCAGTGACTGTGTTACATGTTGGATGGTCTGAGGTTTGAATCCCACCAAGGACTAGAGGTTCTTCTCTTCTCTTTAAAACATTAGACCAGCTCTGGGCCCACTCGGCCACCTAGTCAGTTGATACTGGGGTTCTTTCCTGGGGGTAAAGCAGCCAGGGCATGATGCAGACCACTCACCTTCATCCAGTGCCCAAGTTAAGAATGAGTGGAGTTATACCTCTGCTTCCCCTATATGCTTTCATGGTGTGGACAAGGACAACTCACCTTTTATATGTTTCAGCTGCTTCCTCAGGTGATCATAACCTCCCTGGCATAGTGCCTTTAAAAATAAAAACAAGTACATAGCTCATGAAGTGGGCCCTGTAACTTGTTAATTGTTTGTCTTTTGTCCAAATATTTGCATTAGCCCAGTGGTTCTCAAACTGGGCTGCACACACCACCTGGAGGGGTGCAAGACATGCCGCATTTTTTTAAATTTTGCTGCAAGATTAAAAGAAATATTTAATTCTGCCTCATTTTATAATTGTGCTGTACGTCAGGTTCAGAAAATTGTCAACAGTAAAACTTTTTAAATGGGTTTGAAAACCAAAGGGGTGTGATCTGCAGAAAAGTTTAAGAACCATTGCATCAGGAGATACCTCCTCATAGTTAGTTTTATATATATATATGCTGTTTATCATCTGATGAAAGTAAAAGGGGTCTTTAATATAACACTTGGTCAGAGTAGGGTTAAAACACATGGCTTCTGAACAGAAATTAAGTTAAAAAGTTTCTCAAGCAACACAGTTTTCCCAACTGCACATTTATGGAGTATTCCCCCCCCCCCCCCCCCC
>Ga0268261_10002826_pt1 | contig 12556 bp, 12 predicted proteins | sample TergutNc150P1_FD_190353 | JGI IMG/M metagenome (GOLD analysis project Ga0268261, IMG submission 190353) | Nasutitermes corniger P1 segment gut microbial community from laboratory colony in Florida, USA - Nc150 P1 (SPAdes) (version 2) | ecosystem: Host-associated > Arthropoda: Insects >... | reverse complement strand
TTAATAATTTAACCCTTATCCTGCTAATGTGGAGAAAATGGTGAGCTCCTAATAATGCCAGCAAATAGCAGATGGGATTTAATTCGGGCTTTAAAGGGTTAATATATTTGAAGTCTGCTGTTTAACAGCACTGTCACTTACCAAGATTAGATAGCATCAATAGTAGATGATTTAAATACGGGTATGGAGCATTGTCAGAATGATAATGACATAAGCAAAGACAGCAGTACTCATAGAAAAACCTCTCCCAATGTCGCTTTGTCCACCACAAATCCCATCTGGACTAGCCTTGGATTGAACCTGGGCCTCCATGGTGAGAGACCAGCGACTAACCAGCTGAATCATGGCACGACCATAGTTTACTATGTTAAACACAGCAACAGTCCATTCAAATTTACCGTTATATTTTGTATTCAATATGGAAGTTGGTTAACATGATGAACTGGTTTCACAAGTACAGTTAATAATCCTTAAAATGCAGATGTGTAAATGTATTCATAACAAAATATATGTTAGTTTGGTCCTTACAGATTTGATATCCTTGCCTGATGCAGCCAGTTTGTCTTTGTGAAACTGGCGCACATGTTTGCGCATAACCATATGTGATTTGAACATCTTGCGACAGATGCTGCAAGCAACATCTTTATTTGTCTGATGTGACGTTTTATGCTGATGAAGGGCACTGAGCTGGCTGAACCGTCGGCCACACACTGTGCAAGGATATGGCTTTATTCCTGCAAAGAACAAGCAGCAATGGCAGAATATGACATGCAAAGAACAGGAGCTGCAGAAATGTGCTTGATGCCAATAACTCACCTGAGTGCATCCTTGTATGTCGAATCAAATTGGACACATGATTGAATTTCTTCCCACAGGTCTCACAGATACATTTGTTGATTCCCAAGTGAATATTCAAGTGTGTCTTTAGGTCAGATCGCTTGAAGAAAGCCTATCAGTAAAATTAACGTTTATAAATCTGTGCACAAATACATTTCTATCAAACGGAACACCTAAGTTTGATGTTTGTGGGTCCGTGCATCATAGTAAAATTCATATTAAAAAATCCAACAAGATGCAACAGTGCATCAAAAATTTATTATTCCATATTTATATGAAGCTCAACATGTTTCGGGCGACACACCGCCCATCATCAGGAGCATCCAGCAAGCACACATCCAACAGCCTTCCATGTATGCAAAACCAGAGGCTGCTAGTGCAGTTTTAGGCTCCTGATGATGGGCGGTGTGTCGCCCGAAGCATGTTGAGCTTCATATAAATATGGAATAATAAATTTTTGATACACTGTTGCATCTTGTTGGGATACCTAAGATGAAAGTAAATATTTTCCAGTACGATACTGTAACCTCTTTTCTTTTTTATTGAATAACATTTTTAAAACATCTGAAATTTTATATTAAAATGAAGACAGTTTTCTCACCTTATGGCAGATTTGACAAGCATGGCCACGTTCTTCAGCATGAATGCGACGCTGATGGTAATTAAGCTGGGAGACACGATCAAAACGTGCAGCACATACCCCACAAGTATACGGTCGTAAATTCAGGTGAGATTCCCTCTCATGACGATGCAGTAATGCCTGACTTGGAAACACTGCCTGCAATGTAAGAGCAGTTGCCCTGTTTACATTACATAATAGTGAAACCATTCTTAAACTAGCAGAATTTCAAGCAAAATACACCATCACTAGCTGCAGTATAAATACTGATTTTCTCTAATTTTATTAAGTGCAGTAAACATTACTGCTTTGTTTTGAGTGTGTACTGTGTTACCTAACCTGTTCAATCTGATCAGTACTTCACTGGGTGGTATTAACACTCAAGCATTTAAGTTGTTTTGTAACAACTGATCAAAAGGCTTTAATGTCGCACCATGCATGTTGCCACACTTGTTATACAATCCAGTTCATGCACTATTCACACTTTAAAACACAATCACTTCAACATTTAAAACCAATAAAATGTTAAAAACGTGTTTGTAAGTATAAAACCCCCCATGTTTTGGCCTTTTTTCATGACCATCTTCAAGGGGTCCTCTGCTGTGCTTTGTGCCGTTACTATTCCTCCCGCTGATTTGCGTTCATTGAATTTGTATTATTACGCAGTATGTGGCCGCATGTGTATGTCATCTGTGTGTGTTTGGTGTTGTTGTCTGTTGGTGATCTGCTTGTGAACTGTTTCATAATGTCAAAATGTCGACATCACGAAACAGTTCACAAGCAGATCACCAACAGATGACAACACCAAACACACACAGATGACATACACATGCGGCCACATACTGCGTAATAATACAAATTCAACGAACGCAAATCAGCAGGAGGAATAGTAACGACACAAAGCACAGCGGAGGACCCCCTGAAGATGGTCGTGAAAAAAGACCGAAACATGTAGGGGTTTTATACTTACAAACACGTTTTTAACATTTTATTGGTTTTAAATGTTGAAGTGATTGTGTTTTAAAGTGTGAATAGTGCATGAGTTGGATTGTATAACAAGATCAGAAAGCTGTTTCACCATACTTTCCACCTCGTAAACAAGGTGTAGATGTTGACTTTACAAAAACAATGGAGTTTCTACTATCGAATTGTTAGTGCATAACAGAACGTAACTGTTCACAAACATCTGGGCTCATGAAAATGCTTTCAAATATACAGTTGAACATATCACTTCAATTTAATTAACTTATTTGCTTGTAATTTCCCAACACATTATGAGAAATGAACAAAAATTTCAAATTGCATTACAATCACCAATTTTAAACTCCAATACCTTCAAAATTGCAACACATAAACTGTGTTAGTTATCTGTTGTTACATTTACCTTGTGAGGGCATATTGCACATTCCCATCTCCTCTCACCACTGTGAGAGTGCAAATGACCATAGAATTGGTTGGCCCGTGGAAATGTGGTCTCACACAGGTCACACATGTAACTCCCCTCTCCATCCTCTGTGACAGAATTTGATTTCTTCTTACGAGGCCGCTCTGGTGCGGGAGTTAGCATTGCATCCAGCACCTCCAGCTTTTCTTCTATATGTAGCTCACTGCCAATCACCTGCTCACATGTTCCTAATCTTTAATGTCTACACATCTGTTACAGAATCAATGACTGAATATTACACTGTAACAGTTTTATATTTTTGAGGTGCCAGGTTCAAATCACAGCCCATACATCAGTTATCCTGAGTGAGGTTTCATGATGTCCCTCAATACCTACAGGAACAAGTTGTGACAGTGCCATAAAATAGGACACAGTCGATACCTTCCTTGTACATTTCAGTTCACCAATCACATTCATTCAGAATACCTAATGCACTTCATACAGTACTATTACTTAAATAAATAAACAAACAAACAAACCAATGATTATGTAGTTGTGCGCTTCTTATGTTTCCGTGCTGCATCTTTGCACATTTCTGCAGGTTCACATTCTACATTACATATCTCTTGCAAAACCTGCGATACTTGTGGATCACTGTCATGAAAAACAAAGTGACAGTGTATAATCAGAGGTACATAATTTTTACTTCTCACCAATTATGATTATGGTGAACACATCAAAGAGAATGTGACGGGCTAGGCATGTGGGTAATAGTAAAGAAAAACGCAAACAAAATTCTGGCTAGAAAATTTAAAGGAGAAAGACCACTCGGAAGACTGAAGGAGAGACTGGAGAACTGGCCAAAAAGAAATAAGATGGGAAAGTGTACACTAAACTCACAATAGAACATGGTAATAAACCTTGAGGATTCATAGAAATCTGACTAGCTAACTAAGTATGGAATTCTCAAGGACTCCCCTCCATGGAGTTAAATCAATTATCTGATCAGGTTGCACACAATACCATTTCACTAGCTAAGCAAGTATCAGCTTCTCAAGGATTCTGATCCATGAAGTTTGTCAATTACCCAACCAAGGTGCACATCATACAATTTGACTAGCTAAGCAAGGATCAGCTTCTCAAGGATTCTGCTCCATGGAGTTTGTCAAATACCCAACCAAGGTGCACACCATACAATTAGAGTAGCTAAGCAAGTATAAGCTTCTCAAGGACTCTGCTCCATGGAGTAATTCAACCATCTGACCAAGCTGTACAACATATAAAATACAACCTAATATTAAAATCAAATATGTTTCAATTGTAAGGTTTTTGGAAGGCAGATATAAGATACAAGCGCTGAACTGAAAAATGGAAGTGTTTCCTGATCATATTCCGATGTTTTATTTCACAATAAACATCATTTTTATATTATATGAAAATACGTGTTGATATGTTGTATCATTGCACATTGCCAGAAAAAAAAATCCCTGTTTCTTAAAGCTTTTACATTAATGCACAAAAATAAAAGTTTTAAAAACTCTCACTCAAAGTAACAGCCATTTCTTTCACTAGCAGATAAATGGTGGTCACAGAAAGAGACAAAATCAACGTACCTGTTCAGTACGTCTGCGATCATTAATCTCAATAAATGGGCGATTTTTCAGCCTTGCTTCCTCTTTATTTATATTTTTCGGGTCCGAAGTTAGAACTAAAGAAGACGTTAATGATTCTTCAGATAAAGTGTCATTTGTTGCAAGTGAGTACATGCCATTAACTGTCAAATGAGGTACAAGCCCACTCTCAATGTCAAATCCTCCCACTTCCACATTCTCAGCTGGCAATACAAAAGTAGTTCCATCATCAGTTACATGCAGCACCATACGCTGGGAAATTTCACTCGCTGATGGGTGCTGAGTTTCACTGACTTCATCTAATGTAGGATTTACTATGTATGTGACACATAAGATTTGTCCATCTTCAGCATGAACAACTCCAGCCTGCTGTTGTGAAAGTAAAGTGTCATCACTAGCAGAGTTTGTCACCACAGAACCTAACAAACTCACAACCATATCCTCTTCGGGAAGTGGCTGGGGCTGCTCTGGGCTTGTAAGATTGTCACTCACTCTGTCAGCTAAATCCTGTGAACAAATTAAACTTTAAAGGGCTTTATTCCCAATGCAAATTACTTTAAAACAACTTATAATGTCAATCTTTCCGTTCCCTTGTACAAAAATATGTAATTTTTCAGTGTTTCAAGATTGCAATTGTTCTGTTTGCAGTCTTCTTGGTTTTGACACCATTTAGTACTACATAGTGACAGAGGAACACGCTGCCTCCACATCGGGATTGAAGAAACTGGGTCAAATTAATGCTGAAGTGATTGGGATGAAAATGTGGTTAAATTATAGAGATGGGTTGCAAGGAATGTAAAGTTTTTCGTTATACATGCCATGAAGGAATACAGGGAGAGCAGAGGTATAGCTCCACTCATGCTTAACCTCAGCAGTAGATGGAGGTAAGCAGTCAACTTCACGACACAGCTGCTTTACTGCTGTGCAGAGATGCTGGTACCCACTGAACAGGAGGTTTTGTGAGCCCCAAGGGCATTTTGGAGAAGATAAAAATCCCTTGCCTCTGCCAGAAATGGAACCCTGGATCACCCAGCCCACAGCCTACGCACTATAATCCCTACAGTGCCCCAGCTACTGTTGCAAGGAATGTAGCCAATGAAAACCATAAGAAGGGGAGAGAGGCCACAGCCCAGTTTGGGCCAATACAAGCTGTGAAAGAGAAAAGCTGAGAAACCAGGATCCAGAATTACCCTTTTTGGGGTCACTAAGAAAAACTGCTCTCCACCCTGGTTTCTCAGCCTTCCTAACATTATGTGGTGTCAGCACCCTGAAGACTGCAATCTGAATAAAACACACATTTCACAAGTATTAAAGAATATTTATCCCTAAAAATTTGGAAAGTAGTGCAATATTTCATCCATGTACATAAAAACAGTTTTTTTTTACTTTTAAAAACTACTTCAGCATCTAAGACTCTTAATTTTATATTTTCATTCTCTCAATAACTTTTTATTATTTTACTGTTCATCATAAATCACAACCAACGAACTAAATTTTATTTCCTGGTTCTGTTTGCAATGTTCATTCCTTCGCTCAGTCCTACAAGTAAAAGAAGAATGCTTTTCATCTCGTCCTTTTCAAGAATCTCTCATCATAAATTAATTAATTTGCTGCTGTATTAGCTGTTTTCTCAAGCTAGCCTCACCCAAGCCCCTCACATCATATAAAAAGGAAAGATATGAAGGAAATTTTTAGTGTGTGTTGAGTTATAAACATGATAGCTTTTAAGTTTAAATTTAATTAGTGCACTGATGATTTAAACAGTAATACTACATATTAAAATACACTAACATCATGAACTCCAGAACTTGGAAAATGAACCAAATATAATAAAAGAATTCCTGCATACTTGGGGCATTAGTGAATCAAGCTGCTGTTCTGTAGAATTATTGCTCCCTGCACTTGTTAATGAAACAGGAATTTCTTGCTGCTTCTGTTGCACATAAGTAACCATGGACCTATCTATGTCTCCTCCTGTGGTGGTTGTAGTGGCTGCAGAACTTGCAGAAGTAATTTCTTTTATGTCTCTTCTTTCTTCAGAATCCAGTGATGCTAGGGCTAAGCCCCTACCCACATCCTCCATTTTAAGTTACCATGACCTAGGGCTACCTGAAATTATGAAATCAATTGTGAAAAAACCCCAAGTTACCATTTTTGGAAAATGTTCCCCTTTATCTAAAGCAAAGAAAAACATTAGGTCCTAAAGACATCTACTATTGCACCTATCGTGTTCTGGGATGCGACGAAGTGTTTCCTGCCACAGTACACACCCAGAAGAATGCCATCTTCGAAAAACACTACCTGCTCTATCAAATGAACATAAGCTCGGTTAACTTATGCAGTGGTTTTCGAGGCTATGCAACGAAGCGAGTGAAAAGTAAATTCAACCATCTAACTCAAACATTTCGTACCATAGAAATGGGAATGTTCGTACAATACACAACTTATCAATACATTCAAAACTCAACGAGATGGGAAATTTAATATGACTTCAATTGGAACTTTATTTTATATGCTGGACATATTCGTGTACATCATTTTCCTTCTTGTACGTCCCACTCCAACGTCTGTGGATATAATCAGCCCCTCCCCCTCGTAATTCCTCGCGCGAGTGGTCGGGAGAGAGTCTATACCCATCCACTGAAGGAATCTCCAGCCAACTCGGGCTAATAAAACGCAGACATTTCCGTACAAACTTTTCAGACACGAAATGTGGGTATATAGTAATTTTCACATTAATGTTAATCACATAATTAGCTAAACACACGAAAGTAATAAATATTTTTGAATTATGACGGCACCTACCTTCCTCATTGGCGAGATCGGCCATTATTGTAATCACAACGACGTCACACGGCGGTATATAACTTGCCAGTATGCTGCGGTGTACACTATTGTACCACTTGGTTTATCTGTGGTAAAAAAAATTACGTTCAACGTGTTATTTCGAACAAACATGCCTAATTTCAGACATAAAATGCCATTAAATTATAGATTAAAATCGTTAGAGAGAATCCTTGTTGAATATTTATACAGTTGCTTCAATTCATAAGTACATGAAGTTGGTCACAATTTTAATAAATTACAAAGAGTGAATTATAAAACAAGCCCCGCCTTTGTTTCTACCGCTTGAACCCGACTGTAGTTTCTAACCAAATAGAATCCCTTCGCTGTCGGTTTCTGTGATTTCTTCGTCCACGAATGTAAATTATAGGACACGACCTGAGAGCAGAATGCGATGCTAGTTCCCCTTCGCTACTGTCGGCTTATTTATGCGTTAACAGTTTTCTTTAGAGGAGTAACAGTGTTGGTGAGTGACAGAAAAAAATTAAAGAAATGTAGAATGATGCGCAGAAGGGGAATAATTTGCCCTTCTTTTATGGAGCTTTTTTTTTTTTTTTTTTTTTTGCATGTGCCGCAAGGAGCACGCTTGCTACAATATTCTTTCGGTATTCCCTTTGCTTTGTCCCATGCACAGAACATTATGTAGCCCCATGCAACTACCATAACATGGCCGCTTGGAGCGCTGTAAAATTTACGTTTCCACGGAGATGGAGGTAGGAATGAAGTAATCTGACTAAATGAAAACCTGCCTAAATCGAAAAATTGCGTAAAATTCAGCTGGTTTCGAGAATATCATGTAACCTACCATGCAAAATTATCTCTAATGTACGGAAAGTGCTTAATTCAGAAAATAACATGATAGACCAATTGAACAGAATACTCTTGTATAGGATATTAGGGTTTCAGGATCAAGAACTAATGTGTGGTCCACTGGGTTTTGACCTGTGTAGTCTCATAGATGCATACCGATCACAAATGCCACGGTATCATATTGCTGAAAATATTTTTTCTTTTCATAAAAATTGCACAGTATTCTGCTACCTGGAGTTTATTTCAGACGCTTGTTTGATTTTGGGCAAAATATGTGCATAAGGTCTGATTAAAATCTGAATATGAAATTGAGACAGGTGTAAATGGACAAAGAGTTAACGCCACACGGTCACTAGTTATAAACTGGCTTTGTGGATTACGTCGAATTAGAAGACATTTATTTTCTTGTCGCGACCACACATAACACAATTGTATTAAATCATTATAGTTGGTTAGTTGCTCGGCATCAATGGTTATGCATTTCCGTTTATTAACATACATACATATGTATAATTATATTCAGTTTATTCAAAAAGCCCAGAAATTATCACATGCGTCACCATGGAAAATCATGTACATGTAGTCACCCAAGATATTCTATCGCTGTCACATCTCTGAAGGTAGAAATCTACATTTTTGCCACGTCCCATATGCTCTACGCCTTACATTGTGTAATCTAATATGTGCCTTTTCTTGGGAATTGCGCTATTCTGGGTCATAACACAGCGGGTATTAAAATTTTCTTCCCAACGTTTCGGGACAGCCTACCGATCCCATCTTTAAGGATGTAGTCCTCTAGCATGAGGTCTGGGCGAAGTGCTAACGACTCCTCACTGTAAACACTTACGATATTGCGAAACATTACACAAGATCTCAGACTTGGACCGATCCTTTGGTATACAGGTGCGCGGCGCTTGTAATGCGATAATAAATATAATGCAATAAATTAAATAGAAAATTACATTAATAAAACCAAAATGTATTTGTTGGTCTTTTTAATAGGTTTTATGCATCAAATTAGTGGACGGAACACTGAAATTTCAAACTGCGGTAATGAACCTTCGGGTTGCATTAAATGCTGGTTATTTCTTGAATAGTTGTGGACGTGTTAGATTCTCGGGAAGGGCTCTACTCCATGGACTTTCTTGCAGACCACGGAATAGGGGTACACGAAATTACAACTGTGTATCTTTGGTTATAACTCACTCATTACCACAGATTAGTGCTTGTACAGATTGGAAACTAGGGTAGGGAAACGTGTGTGGCAACCGGTAATAATTAGACGTTTGTGGCGTATTAAATGAAATAGCACATTATAAGCATTAAAGGGAATAGCACATTATAAGCGTACGACAGACGACAATGTGTGACTTTTCACACTTAAAATAATATTGTAGAAAAAGTGAAATTCGGTGTTGAACTACGTGTTATGCCGTTGATCAAGAAAAACCATGTAGTAAATTCCAAATTGTACTCATGGTCGTAAAGAATTTATTGTATTTGGGGGGGAGGGGGGGGCAATGTCGCGATTGGCCTGGCTAAGAGTAGGGAAACGTCTCAATTCTGAATCGTGGTCACATTTTGCATTGCGTTTGGATGTTGTTTATTATTAGTGACCCACATAATACGTGCCTGGGACAGTTATAGGTGATTCGCTTGTTGCTCTAATTTGTTAAATGTCGGATTTCTGTAATTCTCACGTATAACATTCACCAGGAACTCAGTGAGCAAACATGTTAACTGCGTTTTTCTGAGTAACTTAATTCTAACACACCTGACGTAATGTATAAGTGGAAAGTTTTAAATGTACACCATGTGCTTGTGGGGTTATGTTTGTTTAGAAAAGAATAGAATTTATGCACATTCCATAGATAGTACGTGGTACAAATGTTAATGATGTGAAGCGTGTCATATTACAAATACGACACCATAGAGTAGTCATACATTTTTTTTTTTCAAAATTGATGTATCCCTATTCTAAAATAATGTCACAATCCCGCACCCATAATCTACCTGAGGAAAATGTACTTTTCTGAGGTCTGCGCTGTACTGTGATATTACGCAACGTAGAGTACAAGAGCGCAGATCTTATGTACATCGCGGCGGAAGCCAGAAATCGTGTCCATTCCATATAAATTGTAATTCCCTTCTACATTTGAAGAAATGAGCGCGAATGTACTCGTTAAAGGCTGGCTTCGAGCCCTTTGTATCATTTCTACAGATCTTAATATTTAATGGTAGAGCATTAAGCAACGTGATTGGTGTATAGGACACACCTTTTTGGTTATCTGGTTATGTTAGTATTTGGTACATGGAGGTTTTGTTTGCTTCTAGTATATCTGCTATATATGTATGAGGTTTTTATAAATTTCTACATATTCTTCTAAGAGACAGTAATGATTGTGTATGTTCACTGGCAAGATGGTGGTATACTGAACGGCTTAAATAATGATCTACTCAATTTTCTTTCCAGTGCTTTTGCCATTATTCTAATAACTTTCTTTTGGATGGTGAATAGCCTCTTTCATTCTATTGAATCACCTGAAAATATGACTCCATAAGACATAATTGAATGAAAAGAACCATAGTAAACCAATTATGAAACATTAGTTGTCATAAATGGTGCAACTATTCTCATTGCAACTCATGTTGAAACAAAGCAATGTATATAATATGTTAAATATGATTTTTCCATTTTGATTTATAAATATCAAAGCGAAGGAGTTGGGATAATGTAATTAGTGTAGTGACTTGCCACGGGCTGAATGGTCCAGGGTTTGAGTTCTAGCAGGGTTGAGAGATTTTCTGTTATCCAATACCGTCCAAACCGATTATGGGAACCACCCAGCCTCCAATTCAGTGGGTACTGGGGTTCTTCCTTGGAGGTAAACCTGCCAGTGCATGAAGCTGGTTACTCACCTCTGCCTAGTGCCGAGGTTAAGAATGAGTGGATTTATGCCACTGCTCCCCCTGTATGCATGCATGGTGTCAAGAGGGGCAACTTACCTTTTTTTAACATTCACCTATGAATTTGCAAGCCAAACTGTTTGAATGTTCTTACTTCTTCATCTGTTTTATTTCACTACATGGATATTCAGTTGGATAATTATCTTACTGGTGCTGAATTTCATACAATGTTGTATCACTATTTATTACAAGTTAGTTGCTTTTAACAATTTATTGTACTTATTAAAGACATTATTAATCAATTCTGTAAGTGTTATCATCCTGGAATTTAAATATTGATACTGCTACAGCTATTGCAGTTGGAAGTAGGTTGGTTGTTTGTATATGTAAGGAAGAGTAAAGGACTGAGTTTGAAACCTGTGGAACTCCATGCCTAGCAGGGTCTGAGTTTGGTAAAATATATATGTGTATTGTTTATTGGACAGTGCATTCATAGATCAGCATATAATTATCTATATATTATTAGTGATCAGTGAATTGGAAAAGATGTGGGAGGAAGCTGATGCTACCTAATCTGAGGTGTACTGTTCTTACTTATTTCCCTGAGGGACTTTGGTTGAGCTGTGGTCCTGGGACCTACAAAATTCAAAGCATGTTCAGTGTTGGACTGCAGGAATAATTTTAAAATAATTGTATGTCTTGAGTAGTTATGTAGGATAAGAACATGGAACTGCTTTAATAATGTTTGGATTCTGAAAGGCAAATACAGTTGGTTATCAAAACTGCTTTGAGTTTCCAGTGCATAGCACTGAATTTATATGTGCATATCAGTAATAATTCTTTAAGAAGTAAGCTGTTGGGCAACAGATATGATGGTACAGTGTGTGGTATATAATTGTTGTGTTATGTAACAATCTTCTGCTGTTTAGGTTTCCATTATAGTATTAGAGCTGTAAAGGATGGGGAAAAGAAAAAAGGTAAATTCATAAAATTATATATATATGTGTGTGTGTGTGTGTGTGTGTGTATATATATATATATATATATATATATATATATATATATATATATATATATATATATATATAAAAGGATAACGGTCATATTTTAATTTAACTGCACGAGAGAAAATAATTTGGGATAAAGATGTATAATTATTTTTGGCATTGTAGTTTTCATGGCAGGTTGGCTTGCTGGAAGGTGCATAAATTAATGTTCTTTGTGCTGTGTGTACTATATTGCACTTGGTATCTGAGAAGTTGAATCAATGAAACATCACTAACCATCTGCCAGAACATACAGCTAGGTATGCATAGCTTTTCATCAGCAGAATTAATGTGTTACCTTGGCAGTACTGTTACTGAATAATGTTTATTGAAGTAAAAGCACTGTGGCTATGGTTTTGTTCTGGATGGTTGGTACCTGCTCACAATTTGTGCTTATTATGCAAGTGTTTTACAGTCACAAGCTTGCCAAATAGGCCTACCTAGTTGCTTATTGCAAGACCTAAAACATTTATCCAGC
>Ga0268261_10002825_pt1 | contig 12557 bp, 9 predicted proteins | sample TergutNc150P1_FD_190353 | JGI IMG/M metagenome (GOLD analysis project Ga0268261, IMG submission 190353) | Nasutitermes corniger P1 segment gut microbial community from laboratory colony in Florida, USA - Nc150 P1 (SPAdes) (version 2) | ecosystem: Host-associated > Arthropoda: Insects > Digestive... | reverse complement strand
GGGGGGCTGAACACAAAATGTGCTTTGATTTTCTCTACAACTTTTGTCTGAAACATTTCTCATTCTAAGAAGAAATGAACAAGATATGAAAATATATATATATATATATATTGGTCTTCATGTAACGTGCCCTTTACTCTTGTCCGATTTTAATGACTCTTGAATTTTCGAAAAATCCTCACATATAAACTTTGAAGAAAATCTGTCCAGTGGGAGCGGACGGAAGGACAGGCAAGACGACGCTAATAGTCGCTTTTCGCAGTTTTGCGAACGCACCTAAAAATGAATTCTGACAATTAATACACAACATAAACAAGACCTGCAAAACAAAAGTCCGCGGAACCTATATCATACTCATCTACTACGTCAAAAGATGATAGGGTGGGGCGGGCCTATTCCGCTCACTTTAAGTTTGAAGCAACGAAGGACGGGCTAGAACGTTTTCTAAAAAAAATCATACTCCACGCAAACTGCAGATAATTTATTGTCGTATCCACCTGTTTACAGAAAGTGAAAAATTTTTACTTTACAGCCAAAATTAAATATCAGAACAAGTGATGTACCAAAAAGAAACATAAAAAACATTGGAGGCTATTCCACTCAGCTGTGTGTCCGTTCTGTTCACGTAATTTTAGACTGTAGAATCACAAGCATTTTCCACATGTTAACTAATTTCTGCCTATGGCTCCAACACAGACTTCATGATACCAAGTTTCACATGTCTGGCACACGATCCAGCCACCCTTTTGCACAGAGTGTAATGAAGCCACAGAATCCACATGGTGTATTTTCATCAACGTCTTCGTAAACACCTGGAGAGATGCCCTTTAAATTGGAAGCTCGGCGCTGTTTCTTTTTAGAAATGAATTTCGCTTTGCCATACTTCTCCAACTTCAGTTTCTTTTTAGGCCAATGTTTGTTTAAAATATGAGTCTGAAGTAGCGTTTGTTTCTTACCTGTTTCGGCATTTTGTCTTGAAATTATAACATTTAAAACATTGGTATTAACTACTTTAGTTTTTGCTTGAGTATTAGTGGCTCATCCTGCTTCGTTTAAGTCTGAGGTCGACTGGAGAGCTGGCGGCCCAGAAGGTTTATGGCTTTTGCATGGGATCTTATGAGTGCTTGCTAACAGTCGGTTGAATCTTGCAGAATGCATGCAGAGGGCAGAAATTTGTCTTAGGGGACAGCGGAGGAGTTAAAATGGCTGTGCATTCAAAATCTTTGACAGCGTTCCCAACTGTTACGATTTTTTTTTAAGTTGCGGAGAAAAGTTTTCCAAAACTAAATTTCATGATTGCAGCATTAGGACTGAGGTGCTTGAAGTGTGTTACCTTTTGAAGACAGTATGTCTTGATGGGGTTGAACACAGTTCTGTCGAGAGGTTTTATACTTTGTGTCATGCGAGGAGGCACGCACAACATTTCAATCCCATAGTGTCTGCAGGAGTTCAAAAACACTCAGAAAGAATTAGATGAATGACCATCCAACATCAGAACACAATTTCCTGTATATGGGTGCTTCTGAAAATGCTAAAGTCATTGCAGAAATATGTCACTGATATAAACCGAATCGGTCATTGAGATTTCAGATCCTGTGTTTAAATCCTACTTGTACAGTTTCCCTGAAACGAACCCCCTTGAGTATAATAAAAGGGAGAATAAATGCATCACTTGCACTGCATCATGCAACAGTAATTACTTTGTCACCCCTTTCAGCACTCGTTAACTTCATAACATCCCTAAATCCCTTCCTGTTGACAATTTTAGGAGGGACATTATTAAAAGGACGCCCTGTCTCATCCATACTGAAAATAAGGTATGCTTTGTCGTGGTTAACGAAATTCCATACAGATCAAAACAATCATCAACCACTCTATGATTCAGTCCCTGCGCTATTGCTCTTGATAAACCTTCCGGTTTTCTCAGTGCAGTGTCTCGATTTTTCAGGAAACATGAAAACCAATCCTTGCCCGCACATATTTTGCCTTTATACCAAGGGATGAACTACTCCCCGCTCACTTCTAACAGAAATGGAATCAATGATTTAGAAAGACCCCTGAAATTCTACACATCAAGATAACCAGAAGGGTCACATGTTCAAATGCCATCAATGTTCAACTCCATAGCTTTTGCGACATTAGTGAAAGGGCTTACGGAGCTTGCCTGTACCTTCGCTCAACAGACTGTGACAACCATCCACCTGTGAGTTAATACGTTCAACATCAAAGGTTACCCCGCTGAAGAATTTATCACTACCAAGACATGAACTCGGTGCAGCCTTAGGCCTACTAATTGCCAGAATACATGAAGGCCACATAGCGCTCAATGAATTCATCCTGTGAAGACATTCCTCCACTGTACTCACATGGATCAGGGAACCATCCAGCAATAGAGGATGTTTGTCGTGAACAGATTTTCCACCGTCCAGGAAGACATGCTGTCTGCAACCTGAAGACATGCACCATCCCAATCTAATCCTGCAGATTTGGCATCACGGGGAAACGACCCTGCAACCCTTTCTTCACCAGCCTTATGATGTAAGAGGTCACAATGATTGTCACACGAGCCACACTGCTGGCCTAATTTATAAATTCCCATTCCTACCAACAAGCTTGAAATCCGGAAAGGACACACTCTCACTGTACAGAGCCCAGAAACCCTCACAGAGTTAACTTCCACTACCTCATTTAATACTTAATGTGCTTATTAAAACAAAGTACACTGTAGAAGTGACAAATTTTAAACAAGCAAGAAGTATCCATAATTTCAAAAGCACTAAGAACACAGAATGAACAATGCGAAAGTATTAAATGTGCTTGTCCAGGTGGCAAGAGCACCAACAAAGCCAACAATTTTTGCAGCGCTAGTCGGCTGATTGTTTGATGCAACTACAACAGAGACATTGATGGCAGAATTCAACATCCAACCTCAATTTAGGAAACGTTGTGCTGCTGAGGGAAGACAACGTGGCACCCATCCACTGGGCTATTGCCGCCGTCCAGGTGATTCATCATGGACTACATGGCAGGGAACGTGCGAGTCATCACATTCAAGACTGCAAGTGGAGTATTTACCAGACCACGAATAACTGCCTTTCCCTCGTAATTAATGACACAATGTCTAAAACCTTTACTGTCGTTTTAAGGGGCTCAGGATGTTCAGGTTCATAGCATTTCTATACGTGTGCTCATCAGTGCCAACTGTACCACACTAACTTAACTCACAGACAGGAAATTATTGTTATGTACAAGATTTATGTGCCAGTGATGTTAATAGTGTTGTTACATAATTTCAAGGAACCAGTGAACTGTGCTATATTCATGACTTTCAACTGCAAATAACTGATTCGTGCTTTAGGTGTGTTTGGTTTATATCCTGCAACAATTTCATTTCAGTCTCCTGATAAAAAGCAACTATAATCAATCCATTAAAGGTGTTTTTATTAGCATTTCCCATAATTTTCTAGTAAACAATACTAATTACTGATAATTAAACAGCGGTTATTTATTAGTGCAATATTAGAATACAGTTATCGAATTACCACAGAAATCAGGAATATGTGCAAACGATCACTATCACCTTCCTCCATGGTCAAATTTATCACATAAGGTGGTATGACCTACAAGATTCTGTATTGGGTCACCCTCTGAACATCGGCTGTTTGACGCCGTACAGAATACGACATACACCTTAAAAATCCACGATCTGTGAAGTTACCACCATATTGGCTCGTGTAAGCATAAATGGCCGCTATTAAATACAGTGGTAATTGCAAGTTTGGTCTCTAAATTTTCATTCCCATCTTCTTGTTTCCTAAGTCATCTGATAATTTCAGGGCAGCGGTTGACTATCAGGTACCGTTAGCTGACTTATATTCGGAATTCCACTGGTTTGATAAGGCCCAGTTTGTTACTACACTGGGCCTTAATCATGCCTGTAATCAAATTCCATTGGCTAAGACATCCTGTCCTTTGACAGCATTTTGCACTAACTGGAAACTGTACCAGTATACAAGAGTTCCTTTTGGACTGGCTACAGGACCGCTAGTTCTCGCGACACTTTTTGATCGTGTATTCCATGATATCCAGTATCTTTCTGTTTACCATTATTTGGCCGATCCTGTGGTAAATACAGAAGATTTTGGAAGTCACTTGGTGAATACAGAACAGGTGTTTTTAAGCTTAAAAAGATGCAGGACTCATAGTGAATCCCAAGGTAACTATTTGTTGCGAAACTAATCGCCTTTTGGGGCATATCGCATCAGCCAGCATCTGTGGTGAAGACGAACCCCCCAGAGTACCAGAGTTATTCGGTAACTTCATGAGCCTCTGGATGCCACAAAGATAACTTGCTTTGTGGGGAGTACCAAGTTCTGTAAAAAGTTCATTCTCATTTTGCTGTGGTGGTCACACCTTTAAACCAACTCCATAAGAACGGTGTAAAGTTCGCATGGCGGGAGAACAGGCTTTCGAATTCCAGGAACTGAAAGAGTTGGTGGCACAACTGCCAGTGCTGCGTTTGGCAGATTTTTCTAAACAGGTTATTTTTCAGACCGATGCTAATGGTACAACCTTGGAGGTCATCTTCTTTCAAGAAGTGGAGGTTTATCAACAATCTATAACCTACACTTCTAGAACTTTAAAATTGGATAAACTGAAGGAAAAAATCGGTTTATAAGCTGGAGTGTTGGGATAGTTTATTTGGAATTGCGAAGATACGTAGGTACCTAGAGCATAGGGAGTTCCTGTTAGAAACACAATCAGGGAATGTTGTGGAGTTTACCACATCTTCGACAATTACGCAAGATAGGAAGAAGGGTGGCACGCATTTCGTCCTCTAAGCATAGGGGTATACAAAACATCGTCGCCGATTCACTGGCTAGAATGTTTGAGTGTGGCGTGGAGGGACCGCAAGTCCCATTAACATGGTTGAGTAATTCCTTTATTAATACCAACTTGATACACAATTTTTATATAAATTACATAAAATTAAGTTCCTCTACCTGTTTCGAGCGTCATCCGCTCATCTTCAGGAGGTCAATGATGTTAACTGTACATGTATGCAGCCTCTGGTATTCTCATTCTCTGCAGGTGGCCGTCTTGTGCACTTGCTAAGGGAGCAAGTGCACAAGACAGCCACCTGCAGAGAATGAGAATACCAGAGGCTGCATACATGTACAATTAACATCATTGACCTCCTGAAGATGAGTGGAAGACGCTCGAAACATGTAGAGGAACATAATTTTATGTAATTTATATAAAAATTGTATATCAAGTTGGTATCAATAAAGGAATTATACTACGATGCACGGCCTACCAAATCTCAAGAACAACGGTTGAGTAAGTTTCCTCTGGCCTTCCAGGACAATGGCAAACTGGCGAACAAAAAGAGATATTTTAAAGAATGAATCAACATACATGCATACAAATCTGTGATCAATCAATTTGTATTGGTCTTTATTACACAACATACCTTTACACACATTCCTCTCATTCTTCTGCTGTTTTTACTCCTGCCTGAATCTTTACAAGAAATTATTTTAGATTTATGAAATGTGCCAAACAATTATGACAAGGTCTGTACCTCCTGCTATCACAATTTTAGCACTATGGGGGAGATTTTACCACATTCTTGGGGTTGCAATTTAAGTCAAGAACAACAATTTTGTCCTTCATAACTTCTTTTAGTTTCTTAGTGAAGGGACAAACATTCTCTGTCTGCTGTTACCTATGTACCTGAATACAAGAAGACTCTAAGACAACCCCCAAATAAAACACATCTGTCAAGGGAAAATACGAGGGTGATCTCAAAAGAAATGCACACGTTGGTAACACTGCGTAAATAATGAGGCCATCTGTCCCGCCATTTCAGCAGTTGCACTGGAGAACTTCTGGAAGCTAGTGCAGTGTATTTTGTCTCCGGAGGTGTGTGCACGTGCAAACGACAGAGCGGTGAAATGGCGGCTGTTCGTGTCTCAGGTACCGTGACTAATGACGATCAGCGTGCGTACATCAAAATTGAAACATTACGCGGGAAAACTCCAACGGAGATCCACAGTTTGCTGATGGAAGTGTGTGGTGTGGAAACTGTTGACCGAAGCACAATTTCACACTGGGCTCAGCGCTTTCATGTGGGGAGGTTGAGCATAGAGAACGACCCGAAGTCATGACAACCCCAAACGTCGAATGATGACCAAAGTGTGGAACGTGTGCTCCAAATCCTGAAGGAAGACCGCAGAATGACATGTGAAGAAACTGCACATTCTGCTGGAATTTCGCGAGCATCTGCCTACTGCATTTTGACTGAACGCTTGCACAAACGTCAAATTGCCGCCCGCTGGGTTCCGCATCGCCTCAGTTAGGAACAAGTGTCGACGTTTGGAAATTGCACAATTGTTGCACAGATTTTGTGAAGAAGGGAACGAATTTCTGCAAAATGTGGTTGCTATTGACAAAACCTGGATCCGGGATTTCGAGCCTGAATTGAAATCTCAGTCCAGTGAGTGGAGAGGCTAAGGCTCCCCGAGACTGAAAAAATTCAAGAAGGTCCAGTCGAACGTGAAACAAATGATGATTTTCGCATACGATTGTAAAGGTGTGATCATGACAGACAGGGTACCGAGTGGTACGACTGTAACTGCAGCCTACTACCGTCAAGTTTTGCAAAAACTGTGACGTAAGATGCATGCAAACAGACCAGACTTGCTGGAAAACGGTGTCTTGATTTTGCATGATAATGCTCGACCCAACCTTGGTAAGGATGACCGCCATTAGGCACTTGCAGAGTAATATACAAAACACATTCCGATATTTAGCGGCCAAAACGATCAAACAAATAAAAGAATCCAACAGACACAACACCATGCACCATCAATATAATATAATATAAATATAAATCAGATAAAGAAGATATTACAACATAATAACTTAATGATAGCTAAAGCCGACAAAAGCAAAGCAATAGTAATAATAGACAGAACAGTACTGAGGCAAAAAATAGGCACGTTTATACAAGAAAACAACATAATGATGGTAAATAAGGATCCAACAGAAATCTTATCACAGACAACTACAACAGACTATGCAAAAATGTGAAGATCTAACAGAAAAGAACAGACGTAAATATCTACTAAATATAGAACCCACAGCACCAAGAATCAATGCATACATAAAAACGCACAAAGAAAATAAACCAATCAGACCTGTAATAGACAACATGCAAGCACCCTCATATAAAATAGCCAAATTCTTGGAATAGCAGAATAAAAGAATATATAAATCTACCTAACACATACACGGCAGAAAACTCCTACGAAATAGCACAGAAATTACACAAAATACATATCACAGAGAATCACAAAATAGTTACATTAGATATCAATGATCTATATGTTAATCTACCAAAACAAGGAATCATCCAATCAACAATATTCTGGCTGGATAGAAACAATAAAAACAAGAAGATAAAGGAACAAATAATACAGCTTGTAAACATAATAATTGAACAGAACTACTTCCAATATAACAATCAATTTTTCAGACCAGAAAATGGTATTGCAATGGGGTCACCCATATCAGGAACACTAGCGGAAATATATTTGCAACTAATAGAAGAATTATACATAAAGCAATGGATAGAAAGTCAAGAAATAGTCTATTATAAAAGGTTTGTTGATGACATACTAATCATATTTGAGCAACATAGAACAAATGAAACAACAATTACTAGCTTCATGAACAATATCAATGAACAATTAGATTTCAAAGCCACAAGAGAAATAAATAAATCAATAAATTATTTGGATCTGACAATCAACAGAAACATAAATAAATTTGAAATAAGCATATACAGAAAGCCCACTAATGCAGATATCACAATTCAACACACTTCAAATTACCCACGGGACCACAAACTAGCAGCATTTACATATTACATAAACAGAATGATAACATTACCCATCACAGAAAAGGCAAAAAAGCATGAATGGAAAAACATACTCACCATAGCCCAGAAAAATGGTTTCCCCATAAACATAATCCATGACATAAAAAAGAAAGAAATAGCCAAGCAAAAGAACAAACAGATCACAACGGAGGAAAAGCAAATAAAACACAAACAGAACAAAAAATGGATAATATTCACATACCATAGCCCACTGGTAAGAAAGGTAACCAATTTGTTTAAAAATACGGACATTCACATAGCATTCAAAGCCACCAATACAATATATCAGCAGCTGGCACAAAAAGCAGACAATAGGAACCCAAGTGGAATATACGAAATAAAATGTAACACATGCAGTAAGAATTATGTTGGACAGTCAGGTAGACACATAACAATAAGACATAAAGAGCATATAAGATACATCAAAACCAATAACCCGGCATCAGCATACGCAACACATACACTGAATAACAGACATGAATATGGGACACCAAACGACACTCTAAAACTAATACATCCATGCAGGAAAAGTAAGAAAATGGACCACTGGGAAAACATGTACATTCAAACATACCGCCAACAAAACCTACTCATTACGGAACAGCAGGTCAACGAACCAAACCTGTTATATGAACTCGCACAGCTCCCACACACAATAAGAGACAGTTCACAACCAAACATCCCACAGACAAGTACATCAGGCATGCACACACATAGGTAAGTCCATAACCCTTCCGTCATATGCTTAATTTTTTTTTCTTCACATCTTGGTAAATATAATCACGGAATCATTCTAATGCAAATATTATATTGCAGAAAACATACAGCCACATACCAAATAAACGACGCAAGCAAGCAGAGAAGGTAGTAATAGCACTATCACGAAGGACGACCCCCTGAAGATGGTCAAACAATTGTGACCGAAACATGTAGGGTTTTAATTATGTGTTTTACAAACATTTTTAACAATTTAGAGTTTTAAATGTGAATGTGAGTGTGTTTTAGAAAAAGTGCATGAGTTGGTTTTAAATAAAATAAATATAACAACATGCACGGTGCGAAAGTAAAGATAATGGGAAATTGTTGCGACTTGTGGTGATTTTATTTATGTAACTATGCAAGGTTATATTTTGTTTCAAATTTGTATCTTGGCATGTTAGTGTCAATTTCAAAATTGTAGTTAAAAGTTAGGTTGAGCAAGTAACAAGTGCTAACAACAAGAAAGCTGTATCACGTTGCATCCCCTTTGTAACAGTCACAATCTTTAATTTCTGCACAAGATGTTGCTAAGCAGACCCAAAAAGTGCCGAGTTCAGAGGTTTGTGAATGCATGCACCGATGAGCATTGTCTTTGTGATCCATCTTTCGAGGAGAACAGCCACAAATTTGAGTGCTCTGGAAAAAGAATAAGCCTTGTAGCCCAAACTTTCTTGTTAATACCAAGTGAGTGGTGTGTGGTGCATCTATAACTTCAAATGGCGATGAAAATGATTTAGAGTTTTATTTCTTCAAAATTTTGCTAAAATTATGTGATTGAAATAACCCAAGTACTTCCCTGAATGGGTTGTTCTGTTACAGGAGTACTGATCAGAACTTTGATGCAGGCTACTAAATGTGTGGGAAACTTAATACTTACAATTCTGTAATGTGTGTGAAATTGTGATAACAACCAGAGTAGTTACTTTGAGGGAATTATTGTAATATTACACTTGGTAGGCCCAGTACTGTTAGAGACAGGTAAATTCTATACTGTAAGCTTTAATACATGGATATGAGGTTTGTCTGATTTAACATTCCCAAAGGTGGTGGCAGTGAATACCATGAAGTTTTGTTGTTTTTATGATGAAGGAAGGGATTATGTAATATGTACTATGTTTCTCTAGCGGATTGGTCCAGTAGCAGATAATCCCACGCCTGCCTAACCGCTCAGTGCTCAAGTTAGCTACCAGTGAAGTAATGGTACTGCATCTGATGCATAATTTCTTTTCAGCTACCATTTGGACTTGCAGTCTTGTTTGGTTAGCATGTCTTGGTGAATCCTGTGTTGGTATAGCAGGTCAAGTCTGCTCTACTAAAGTGTTACGTGGCCACGATGAGGATACAATGGCGGCCACTACAAAACAGTCAACAGCAGCAGGTTTACCAACCTCCACTAGCCACTACAAACTGATGGCATCAGTGGGATCTCTACCCCTGTAGCCACTACAAGAGCGTGTTAGTTAACTTTAGTCATGCTCTGTTCTCTCGTTTGTCTACACATTACGATCTCACAATGCAAGCTTTGGTTTGGCTCTGCATCATCCAGTTTGGCTCTTCATACGCAAATTTCAGACTCTACATATTTAAGCACCAAATTTAAGGATAAAACCCTCATCTTGCATTCAAGTAAATATGGTAGTTCAGCAGGTGCTTATGTGTGTTAGTTTCCACAAACAATGCAGAAGGTAGGCTTCACATACAAAATGACAGAGGCCAAACAGAGACCATATATTAAAAGTGATACTCAACCCAGGCTCTGGCCAGATAGTGACATGTACAGTCTCTGAGAGTCACAGCACTACTTCAGATCTCCAGGTAATTCTACTTTGGAGAAAAAAGATAAATGCAACAACACCAGAGTTTATCATTTCACTGTTGATAAAAATGGTAGTAGACAAAACGTCTTCACTTCTTAGACATGACAGTTTAAACAACTTTCTCTTCTGTACTGCACTTGTGCACAAAATGACTCACAGAGACTTTCTACATTGCAGATCTTGATTTAAATTGAGATTGTGGTGGTGTATGAACTGGTAATAGCAGGTTGCAAGAATCACAGAACACCCCAGAAGGCAGTATGTAAGAATAGGGATTTATTCTGCTAAGTTTCCTACAGCATGCTAGCAAGTAACCGCACAGAAACTAGCATATGGTTAGCTATGCCATTCACCAGTACACTTCAGAGATCAGCATATGGTCACCTAGGAAGGTAAAGGTTAAGGTCAAAGTCAAAGCGGTTTACTGCTACATCAGACAGTAAGTGGTCGACTCCTGGAGTAATGGCTCATTTTGTTACTTCTGCAACAGTCCTACTTGCTAACCCTGAAAGATGAGTTACTATAAGGAAAGCAAGTATTTTCTTCCTGATAGCCATCTGCTGCAAATGGGAAGTGGGAAGACATTACTCCTGCGGCTGGCTACAGCACATCCTGTACTGTGGAAACTGAATATGCCTGCAGCAGAATGAATGGTTAATCAAGAGCATATCAGACAAGGGACCATGAGAAATAAGTCTACAGCAGGGATATCTGAGCTGTGCTGGCTAATGTTGTATAAAGCATGCCACACTAATGTTGTCCCTACTGTCTTTCCTAATTTTCTCCATTGTAATCTCAACCTTTTGCATTCATGCCATTTACCCTTTTATCTAGAGAGTTAGATGGGTAGTCCCTGACTGACCAAGTGAATGATGAGCTAGTAAGCATGAATGCAAAACAGAGTCTTGGCATTTTGATCCAGGATGTTTTAAACGAGTTTCATTGTATTTGTAATAGTTTGTAATTTATGTGTGATATACATCATCAACAAATGTAGCCTTCATATTTCATTACATAGCAGACGGTAATTACCCATTTAATTTTGGTATCCAAACGCAAAGAACAGCAATGGACATCACTTTAACAGTCAATTATGCTGAGAGATCCATCAGTTAGTAAAAGTCCCCTATCCCACAGATCACCAACTATCTGCACCTGAAAAAGCAAATCCAATACATCAAATTAGAAAAAGCCCATATGGACACTTATATTAAGCTGATGTTGCATTTACATGGGGGTGGGGAAGAAAAAATTTATATATACATACATATGGCTGTAGTAGCAGAAATGTGTTGAGAAATGTGATCTCCTGGCTTATACGAGGGAGGACCCAAAAATAACCGGAAAACTGTTGATTCACAGTTTGTCCAGGAGAAACAAATTCCTTGTGCACAATTCCAATAGCATAAAAAACTAATCAACATGATCTTAACATTTTATCGAACCTGTCGGACCTTCTTTGGTTTTGGTGAGTTAGGAGTTTTCCATTGGCTCAATGCTTGTTTTGTTTCCGGGTCGTAACCGTAGCACCAAGTCTCATCTCCGGTCACAACTTTCGAAAGAATCTGTGGGTCATTTCCAACTTGTTCCCTTAAACCGTAACAAACATTCAAACGATTGTTTTTTTTTTGATCCTCTGTCAACAACCGAGAAACGAATTTTGGGGAAACACATTTCATATTCAAATCTTCCATTAACATTCGCTGACATGAACTCCAAGACAAACTAATTATCTCAGAAATAACATCAGTGGTCCAACAACGATCTGCATTGATTGCATTGCAAACTTTTTCAAGATTTTCATCATTTTGCCAAGTTGAAGGCCGGCCAGATCTTGGCTGGTCCTCACATGACATTTCACCCCCTTTGAAACGTGAATACCACTCATAGACTTCAGTCTTACTTAAAGCTTCTTCCTTAGATATGAGTACAAGATGGCGGAAGTAGTGGGTCAGCAGATAGAGAACGCTCTCAATTTAATTGTGTGCACCACGGAACAAAGTGGAAATATGAAGAAGGAGCTGAAGAAGACGATA
>Ga0268261_10002824_pt1 | contig 12558 bp, 15 predicted proteins | sample TergutNc150P1_FD_190353 | JGI IMG/M metagenome (GOLD analysis project Ga0268261, IMG submission 190353) | Nasutitermes corniger P1 segment gut microbial community from laboratory colony in Florida, USA - Nc150 P1 (SPAdes) (version 2) | ecosystem: Host-associated > Arthropoda: Insects >... | reverse complement strand
ACCCCGGTATTAAGGCAACAGCTAAGCTCGTCTCTCAGCGCTTCGTGTGGCCAGCCATTCAGAAAGACTGCCGCACTTGGGCCCGAGCTTGCCAACCCTACCAGCGCTCTAAAGTTTCACGACACACAGTCACTCCAGCTGGAAACTTCACCCTCCCGCCTGCCCGCTTCCTTCACGTTCACATCTACCTTGTCGGCCCGCTACCATCCTCGGCAGGATTTCAATACTGCCTCACGGCGGTGGACCGTTTACGCGCTGGCCAGAAGCTTTCCCCATTCCCGACATCACAGCAGAAACGGTGTCACGTGCTCTGCTCTCGGGCTGGATATCACGTTTTGGCTGCCCATAGACAATAACCACCGACCAGGGATGTCAGTTCGAGTCACAGCTTTTCCACAGCCTGGCGAAGCTGTGTGGTATACACCCCATCAGGACGACCCCCAGCATCCCGCAGCCAATGGCCTCGTGGAAAGGCTACATCGCAAACTGAAGGCCGCTATCATGTGCCACGTAGAAGAGAAATGGACCGAGGCCCTGCCACTAGTCCTCCTCGGCATTCGCACCGCCTACAAGAAGGACCTAAAGTCATCCGCAGCAGAGCTCGTCTATGTCGAGCCCCTGCGTGTCCCTGGTGATCTGGTACCAGCTGCCCCGAAGGTCGAGGCATCCGGCTTCATCCAGTAGCTCCGCTGCCACATGGACCAGCTGCGACCAACCCCAGCAGCACGCCACTCGTGCCCAGCCACATTCGCCCACAAGGACCTCCGAGACTCGACCCACGTCTTCCTGCGACAGGACGCGACACGCCGCGCCTTGGAACCGCCATACAGTGGCCCGCAAAAAGTAATATCTCGCACCGACAAAACACTTAAAATTGTCGTGCGAGGCAGGCAGGTTACTGTATCAGCTGATGAGTCAAGCCCGCCTACATGATGGAAGGGACTCAACACGACACCGGCAGCCCGCCAGCCCAGCCCAGCAGCGCTCCAACAACGCCAGATAAAATACGGACTGAGCCTCCAAAGACTACACGCTCCGGGCGCACTGTACGCTTCCCGGCTCGTTTCATCACTTAAGCCTTCTTTTCCGCAGAGGGTGATGTGGGGACACCCACATAGAAGCACAGCTCCCTCTTCTGTTCAGTCTGCCATTCTTCATCACAGCTCTCCTCCCTCTATCCTCCGATCCGCGCACCTAACCAGACCGTTGCTATTTCTCCGCTACACAGCACAGCAACACTCTCTCTCCTATCTCTCTCCTTCGGTAACTCCAGTCCCTGTTTCCGGCTCCAAACCAGGCACCGTTTTACATCACGGAGTCTCAACCAGGAGTAATCGCTCTAGTATCCACGCCCACCACATCCACCAACTAACCAATAGCAGAGCAGACTGAACATCAGGAATCAGAATAAAAGGAGGACAGTTCCGAACCCCAGATGAGCAGTCGAAAGGAGTAACTGAGACACCTCAAGGAAGACTCGCCGCTCCGATACACCGAGAAAGGTATAGCGTTGATTGACGCCAAAATTCAGCACGACACCTAAAGACTGAGCAGTATCTTGCTGCTCTGCCAGGACCTTACCAGCCGCACAGCTCAGTGCCGTCTGCCGCTACTCCCGGAACGTGCAACCATCGCCTGGGCTGTACACCGCGCAGACGTACTGCGCATTCCCTCATCCAGAATGCCGCATGCAACGAACCGCACGCAACAAGGCCAGGCCAACACGCCGCACTCACGTCTATTATACAACTGTCAACCTGACTGTACGACTACCTTTAGACAAAAATAAAATATCACATATATTTGGTACTGTGGCTTTCATTGTTACAATCCCATAGTATTCCACAGGAGAATTCTACTTGTTACGTATTTGTCTACATCAGGTTTAATGGGATTTTGAAGTTTGCTGGGACAGTCAAAATTCGAGTGTTTGACACTTTTTCCTAATGTAAATCACGAGGGGGTGGATACCGTGTTGGCTAGGTCGCACATTAAAAATGTCCAGTAGAACGCGTCTATTCGGGGTTTACATGAGTTAAGCTAAAAAGATATCGCGTCAGTCATAGGAACCAATGGGAAGAAAGAATACAAAATTTTAAAGTTTTCGGCCTATTACGAGGTACTAAATTTGCGGGGAACGAATCAGGTTAGTTAAGCATATTAAAGTAGGGGAATTTTGGACCAGGGAAACTAAATTTTGCATATTGTAAACGACACAAGTCTTTCGAATGTCATAGCTGTAGAACGTGCTTGTGCATCGCTCCAGATTTAGGCCTGATTAACAGACAAAATCACATAATTAGAAATTCTATAAGTGTTCTACGGGGGTAAACTTTAGACAAATAATATTAAATCGGACGTTAATGGTAGTATCAAGTTTCGGACAGCCTAATTTATAATTCAGTAAAAGTAGAAATACAGTGAATACGCTGCGTGTGAGTGTTCCGTGCTACGTTTGTCGTCTGCAAATAAAAACTTGTATCAAATTGGCGCCCAACGACTAAAAATACAAATCGCAACAGCTTCTCCAGATCATTAACTCAGCAAAAATAGTCTCTTAAATTCATCTTCGCCAAGCCCACCAAACTCATCCCACAGTAATCCCTGAAAACTAGGTTTCATGCATGCAGAATGAGCGAGTAAGGCGAGCCGCTCGGTTATAATCTTGCATCTTCATTAATTTATATAGTTTTTATTCAAAATCTGTGCCCAGATAATTTATATTTACTCGTATGTGTTAGTTTTTCTTGTGCTTCTGTTATATGTTCAATAGAAATCTTACATTTATAATCAATCATTTTAATATTCTTATAAACATCGAAACACAACTCTCCCATATTTTGTCAACATACCATACATCACATTGGATTAGAAAATAGATTCATGGCCGATGGGTTGGTACTAAAATTTACTGGAGTGGAGTGGGGAGGAGAAAACTACTCAGTGAGGAGCTTAATGATCCGTACTCATCACCCACTATTGTTCAGGTGATCAAATCGAAAAGAATGAGATGGGCGGGACATGTAGCATGCATGGGGAGAAGACAGGCATATACGGGTTTTTGGTGGGGAAACGTGAGGGAAGGAAACGACTTGGAAGACCCAGGTGTAGATGGGAGGATAATAATAAGATGGATCCCAGGAAGTGGGATATGGGGGATAGACTGGATCGAGCTGGCTTAGGTTAGGGACAGGTGGCGGGCACTTTTGAATGCGGTAATGAACCTTCAGCTTCCATTATATGCAGGTACTTTATAGGCTAGTTCAGAATCAGTTAGCTTCTCAAGAAAGACTCTGCTACATGGAGTAAGTATTTACTGGATCCACACACACACACACACACATGTGTGCACACGCGCTTACTTCTTGATGTTAATCAAGTTTGATTTTAATAATAAGTTATTAAGAGTGTAATATATGAGCATACATACGTACACACATACATACGTTCGTACATACGTACATACATACAATCACACACTTCGGGAATGCAGAGGAAAGGAAACATGCCCGCTTTTCGCAGGTAGCCACAAACTGAAGGAATGTACTGCACAGCCAACTGATTATAAATGTATCAACTGCAAAACGTTCATGTACAACAAGAACGCAAAAATCAGCGAACATCATTCCTCACTAGACAGGAACTGCCCTATTCTGCAGGTAGTCTTGGAAAAGTATAGGCAATACACGGATTACTAAGATGGCGCTTAAACATAAATCCAAAGGCACGGATGGGACGCAAACTCAGATAAAATGTTTACAAATTAATTTGCAACACTCCAGGGTCGCAACCGCTAACCTAATGAAAACAACTGAAGAGGACAATGCTGACATAATCTGTATTCAGGAACCATATACACTTTAAAGCAAATTTGTTGGAATATAAAAAATTTACAAAATTTTCAAAACGTGCGAGGAGAGAAGCAGGACAGCAGTTGTAACAAACAACCAAATATACACTATGCTAATAAAACAACTTTCGGACGCCGACACAGTTGCTGTGGAAATAATAAATCGTAGTTAGAAATCACTCTAGTCAGTATGTACTTTGACAGAGGAAAACCAATGAAACTCTACTTGTTGAAAATTGAAGCAGTAATTCACCACGCCAAAGGGGCAGGAATACTGATAGCCATGGATAGTAACTCTAGATCCACATTGTGGCATGACACTAACAAACACGAGAGGCAGAACTCTCAAAGACTTTATAGCAAGTAAACAACTGTACATCATAAACGAAGAAAGCAATAACGCTACATTCGGGAACCGCATAGGGGCCAGTAACATTGATTTCACAATAATAAACAACCAGCTACTTAGAAGAGTTTCAGGTTGGCATAGAAGTGACCAGGAAAGCTGCTCAGACCACAACACCATTAAATACTCTGTAGGTCAGGGCACCGGCCACAGCAATACAGCTAATATTCAGGACGTGCGCTATATAATGAAGAAGGAGAACTTAGCTAAATTTCAAACAAATATCCTTCAGATAGTGGAGATGAAACTCGGCAGACAAAACAACGAGAACAGGACTGAAGACCTGGATGACACTTTGTTCACGCCTAAGCAGATATGACAATTGAAAAGTACGTAAATGAGTTCAGTGAGGTCTTGAAGCTAGCATGCAATAAATTGTTTACCACACAAAGGACCTCAAAGAAGGCATTAACCCATAAATCAGTACCGTGGTGGACGGACGAACTGACTATACTGAGATAAAGAACAAATGCTCAGTGGGGAAGATACCAAAGAACGAGGAACAAAGAAGAACTGAGGCAGAGGCGCAAGACAATACTTCGAAGGGAAAGCGAAGTACGTCGCAACCATTAAGAGGGAGAAAAGCAGATCCTGGAAGGAGTACTGCAACATGACCGCATTTACCAATCCCTGGAACGAAGTATACAAACTTGCAGTGGGAAGAGAAATTCTAGCACACAGATAACAACGCTCCAAAAACCTGACGGATCACTTATAGCTGACATAGAAGAAACCTTACGACTAATACTGGAGGGAGACCTTAGCCCCGGAAGACAATGAACATGACGACAACGTCTACCACAAACAAGTAGAACGCAGGCCCAACAACCCGATAACACGGCAGACGACATGGAATTTACGATAGAAGAAATTAGGAATGCCATAGAAAGCATGGACAACAATAAAGCGCCAGGAGAAGATGGAATCACCGGCGAAATCTACAAACTTTTAAACTTTTTCCCAAATCCATAACTGCTACGTACAATGGCTGCCTAAGTCTTGGCGTGTTCCCAAAGAGATGGAAAAGAGCAAAATTGATCCCAGTTCTGAAACCTGGAAAAGACAGCAGTGATGAAGTATCGAAATATCGCCCGATCAGCCTTCTCAATGTTGGTGGGAAAGTGCTGGAGGAAGTCATGATAAACAGAATTAATCATCTCATCTACACTAAAGGTTACATAAATAACAACCAATATGGTTTTACCCCTCAAGTAAGCTCAATATATGCAGCCATGGCAGTAAAAAATTTGTTGAGGAAGGGTTCAGGATAGAAGTTACAGCAATAGTAAGCCTAGATGTGCAGGGTGCTTTCAATTCAGACTGGTGGCCCAGCATACTAAAAAGCCTTAAAGAGAGTGGATGCCCCCAGAACTTATACAACCTTACAAAGAGCTTCTTCAGTCAACGAACTGCATCTTTGCTAACAAACATCAGTCTGGAGAGAGAAGTAAGCAAAGGACGCCACAAGGCTCTTGTTGCGGCCCGGGCCTTTGGATGATACAATACAACTCCCTCCTAAACCTCAAATATACGAACCGAACAAAGCCATCGCATTTGCCGACGCCTTAATACTGATAGCAAGAGGCAAAACAATGAGAGAAGCAGAGAACATTGCCAACTTGGAACTGAGCAAAATTTCAGCATGGGCAAAAGAAAACAACATCCAGTTCAACGAACAGAAATCAAAAGAAATGCTAATGACGAGACGGAAACGAAAAGAAAAAAGAAACTTGAAATATACCTGAATACTAAACCGCTTGAGCAAGTGCACAGATTGAAATTCCTGGGTATATTAATAGACTGCACACTTGTATTCAGGGAACATATAAACTACATGACTGAAAAATGCACAAAACTGATTTTCGCGCTATCCAGATCGGCGAAGCTAAACTGGGGATTAAACCACGCAACCCTGAAAATAATATACACAGGAGGAATTTTACCCCTCCTCCTATATGGAGCACCAGTATGGATGAAAGCCTTAGACTAAGCTAGCTATAAACTAAAGTTAGTCAGAGTTCAAAGACTAATAAATATCAAAATGGCAAAGGCGTACCTCACGGTGTCGAATGAAGCCATATGCATACTCACAGGATCTACTCCCATAGCCATTAAAATAGAGGAAGCAGCTCAACTGTACCAACTCACCAGAGGAAGCAGGAAAGAAGCAACGATCGACCACGACACAAGAGTTCAACACTGGCTTCAACCCGCAGAAACGACCTCCATACTTACGGATAATAACGAGGATACAAGCCCAATACAAATATTTACCGACGGAAGCAAGACTGAACAAGGGGTGGGCGTAGGAATAGCACTATTCAGATCAGCTATCCACTCTGAAAACCTAAAATACAGACTAAATAAAAGATGCACCAACAACCAAGCTGAGCAACTGGCGATACTTAAATCACTAGGGTATACCGATAAAGTATAAACAGAAGACAAGATGGCCACCATATATACAGACAGCAGAACGATATTGGACTCACTCAAAAACAACAACATACACACATTCCTTATAGACGAAATCAGACGGAAAGTGACGGAGATGGAACAAATCGATTGGAAAATTCATTTCTGCTGGGTTAAAGCACACGATGGGATCCAGGGAAACGAGCTCGCCAACTCGCTTGCGAAGGAGGCAGCGACGAACGAGGACATCACACCATGCTACAATAAAGTCTCAAAAAGTGTAGTGAAAGGCGAACTTGAAATAATTGGTGTTGAGAAGTGGCAAAGTGAATGGGATCAAACTGCCAAGGGGAAACTCACAAAAGACTACCTCCTGAGAGTTGCTGAAAGATTAAATATGAAAATAAACCTTACCCAAAATTTCACAACCATGGTTATGGGGCATGGGAACATAAAGGCATACCTACATCAATTCAAAATAATTGAAACACCAACATGCCCCTGTGGTAATAAAGACCAATCCATAGATCACCTCCTATTCGAATGTGAAATACTAAAGAAAGAAAGAGCCAGATTAATATCAGCAGTATCAAAGTCAGATGTCTGGCCAACAAGCAAATATACACTAATAAGGAAACATTACAAAACGTTTGCTAGATTCACTAACCAAATTTCTTTTGACAAACTCTATGAGTCCATCCCACCAAGAGGATGAGATCAAGTAAATAACATAGTATGTAACAATCTGGACATTTGATGCAAGCATGAAACTGTTAATAGTATAATAAGGCATGTAGTATTACTTCTGTAATGGAGCATGCAATAAAAATAAATTTAAAAAATATATACATACATAATACATATTACATATTACATTTCATCAATCCTAAAAGCCTCATGGGTGCTGGATATGAAACATGTCATTAAAAAGTTTTATGAGAATGATTATCAATCATTTTACACACTCAATACACATGTATACAAAAAATATATAATTTAACATAAAAAATGATAAACAATTAATACTATTGCTGTCTTCCTAAAGTTCCATAAAATGGAGATATATTAATTTAATATTTTTAAATAAAAAAGTGTATCATCAAATCAGGCCTCACATAATAAGTCTGTATTATGCATTCAAGTATTCTTCTACTGACTAAAAACTTTACCACTTGCATTAAAAATATTTCTTGTTTGAGCTTAATTCTGTTATAATGTCCAGAAATTTCATATATATTTTTATCCTGCTATAATAGACACTCTTTTGATATATTGTAAGTTTGGTTGATGGCTTTTTTATTTTTGTTTTATGTCTCATGTTTCTGCCATGAACTTAAGAATTAGGTTTGTAAATTTCCAAGTTTTTTCTATTGTTCATTCATTAGGGAAAGTATGCATTGAGAGATTAAGGTTGGTATTTCCAGTTTTTGAAACAATGGTTTGTATATTGTCCTAGAACTTGATCCAGTCATAATTCTAATTATTCTTTTTTGCTGTTGGAAGACTCCTTTACTTTCTACCGAATTCCCCCAGGATATGACACCATACTCCATTACAGTATGAAAATAGGCAAAATAAATCATTTTGAGGGTGGTTGTGTTGCTGTACAGATACATCACTCTAACAAGGTAGCAGACACTACTTACTTCGGAAAATTTTGTAAACATGATTATTCCAATTTATGTTTATATGAAGTTCTAGTCCTAAGAACTTAATATTATTGGTCCCAGTTATTACCTTATTTTGGTATATAATTTAGAAAGGTTCATTTTGACAATTACTTGGGGTAAATTTAGCTATATTTGTGTTTTATATATGGAGTATTAACCACAAATTCTCTACTTTCATCTTTAATTTTTTGTTAATATATGCACCAGTGATATGTAGTCATACATGGAATCTTTTTGCTCTTTCACTTTTTGTTTCACGAACTCCTTGATTTCATCTGTTTTACAGTGAACTCCTTTATAATGGTCTAGATGAGTCACAATATTTTTCAGACATTAAAAAAACATTGGGGTTTTCCCACCCTCAGTTCACATAGTTTGTTTTAAATTAAGGATTAAAAGAATGGGTGTTAGTATGAGGGTCTCAGAAAGCAAAACTGAAGGCATGAAAAGCATAAATTTAGAATAGGTGGCTATTACTTTTCCAAAATTATTTATTTTAACTCTCTGCATGCACTGTAAGTTTTTAACATTCAGTTCATACAGGAGGTAATATCTGACATTTTCACCCACCAGTAACAATGTTCATTGTTGTTTTAAGTTTTTAATGAATAAGTGAATGGACTCAATCAAAGATGAAAAAATACTGATTGATTTCTCTGATGTGGACGGTCTGGTGCATTACAGGTTTCTTCCCAAAGGCCGCAGAATGAATCAGACTGTCTGCAGAATGGTTCTGCAGTGACTTTGTAATGATGTTTGTTGGGAGCAGCCTTATAAATTATTTCCATTGCCTGGCTTTATCATCTTGAAAATGTGCCCTGTCTAGTGGCCCTGAGTATCGGGGAGTTCCCATCCACCTTACTCATCAGTTTTGTCTCCCTGGGAGCTTTTTCCCTTCCTCAGGCTGTAGATCATCCTACAGGAGGAATGATTCCAAGAATTCCTGGAGCTACAGCTGAATGTAACATGGCAACTGCAGACCATTTCAAAACAAGCCTGTCCACAGATACATTGAAAAGTGGGAATCACCTCATATGGTCTGGAGAATCCTACTTTGAAGGAGGTATTTCAGAGGAACTTGTGAATGCTTCAGTTTTCCTGCAATAATTTCTGTTCTGGATATTTTTGGCATTATTTGGCATTTGCCATTATCATTGATACAGTGAATACAGTGGCATTCCCATTGCCTGTTCTACAATTTTGCATGTGCTGTCATTTACCGTTTATTTTTAATGATCCCAAGTCAATAATCACAGTGCAGAGTTTCTAAATTTAAGATATTTCTTCATTTGATGTTTAAATTTACATTTCCAAAGACAGACCTTCACACAAATGTAGAATAGCAATACATTTGTGCATCAGAACTATTGGACACTGCCTACCCATCATTTTAAATTCGGTAACAGGTGACAGAACGAGAAACATTGTTGTTTACAGGTAGCAGGTGACTACAAGAAACATTGTTTTTTACATGAACCCAGTCTCTAAGGGTGGCGCACACTAAAGTAGACATGGTGAGTAAGACTCAAAAGACTAAGCTGTTGTCACCACTTATGAACATGACCCCATACAATCATTGGCTCACTTGGGTCAACCGTAAATATTTATCTGATTGGAACAATAACAATGCTGATATGGCAACGGCAACAACAAAGGAACACCCTTTTTGTACCTTCACTAATTAGTGAATTTCACCATCCTAATAGTATTTCCTGAGGAAAAAATTGTGAAATGCCTCATTATTTGATTTTTTCCACCTTCTGGTTACTTTCTGTTAGAGCCAGATATCTTCAGAAGTGGAAACAAGTGTCACAAAACAAATTAAAAGTTGTAACATTTATTGCCAGTATTTAGTTTTCATTCTTGATGGCCATCCAATTCCTGGAAATGATCTGATATGCAATTTATTGTCTGAAATGCAGCATGAATACAATTGGTTCAGAGTGGAAACAACCAATGCTTTATTACACTATACCCCTTTAGTGCACAGCTTTTAAAAACAATGTCACATCAGGAAGTGATATGTGTTCATAGTTATTAACAATTTTGTCATGATAATCGTGGCCAATGAAACTTTTAATCTTTGTGAAATATTAATGTAACCTTATCCTGAATGGGGACAACAGTAAAAGTGCAAGATTTTTCATCACTGATTGAGAGTAAAGCAACAATTGCATATTCGTTTGGGCTGCTGACTAAAATATTTTCTGTTCTTGAAATGATCACGTAAGTTTCTGCAGAAAATTCTGAGCTGTTCATTACAAATGCATTTCGTGTAACTAAAAAATAAGCAAAATAGCAATGGACATAACTGTTGTTTTACCAGAAAGAACAACAGAACCAAGGTCAGAAAATCTATAACACCTAATATTGTTTTGGTTGTCGATACAGAACTTACTTCATGTCACATATCTGGCACTTAGAATTTTGAGATGGCTGCTAGATTTTTGGAAAATTTTGCACCCCTGTTGTAGGAAAGTTTGTTGATCAGAATCCAGTATGAATATACTGCACTTCATAATGAAAATCACTTTGTCTCATACATATGGGTGAAGAAGAATATGCACTGAATGAATGTGATATTGTAATATTACACATGTTGGAAAGAGTGTCATTACAGTAATGTAACACTAATGTAAGGAAACATATTTGGGAAACAAAAGAATGTAATGTTTGTGTTAGATGTCCCAGTTATTTCTTTTAAATGTCTCTCTTTGTCACTTGCATCCTCATCCTCCATTTCAATGTTCAAAATGATGCCAGAAATTGTGTCCATATACTTGCAGAATATGTCAATGTTTTGTGCCTTACATGTCATCTTAAACATGTATTCAGCAACATACAGTGTGTGGTGTGATGCCCTGTCATGTTAGCTGAGTGACACCTTAAAATGTATCTCCAAGCTGATTTGACAGTGTCCTGTATGACTGTCTATGGGTGGCTTACTGTCACATGATAGTAGCCTTCTTCTGGAAGAGTGCTGTAAGGGGAAGAGCAGTCATTCACTGTTGGTGCCAGGTAGAATCCACTGCCTGTGACATTACGTAAGAATTTCAGCCATTCTGTCATAAAGAGTTACCATATTTTTAAGACTATAGGGTGTCACACCCAAAAACTGGTTATGTTCATATAGTCACAACTGAGAGAATCTTAATTGTCATGATAATAAACACTAGGGTTTTGTAAGATTGATAGATCTCCTTGACTAACTGATAAGGTGTTCTGTTCTATGCTCCATGCAGTCACTTAGCACATTTGTTCTGTTTCTGTGACACAGGCACTCCTTTACTTCTGAACATTCTGATTTATGAACTTCCAGAAGTTTGAAGAAAACTGTCCATATGTCCAGTTGGATGTGCCTGAGGATAGCAGTAAGGCAAGGTTCACAGTTGTGATGCAAAATACATTGGATATTATCAAGTGGTTTGAAGGAGGTAAGAAAATTATAAACATTTCACCTACTTTTGTCATGAGTTTTTCCTCTGTTTTTAACGTGCTTGTTATCAACAGGATATAACTGGACTTAACAAAAAATTTACTTATGATCAGGCATCTGGAATCTTACTCATGTATAAGTAGAGGAGCACCTGTACATTGAAGTGATATTACTTACCATACTTAGTGCAAGATGAAATACAGGAATCAAGCTTCTGAACTGACCCTTGGATGGTTGCTCCACATGGACAGTAAATGGTAACTGTCTTGAATATGATAGAGTATGAAAACTTTATTATTACTGTTTTTGATATTAGGAGTCTGCCGTACATGTCTGTGTGTACTGATAATACATATTTCAATTGACAGTCAGAACACAACCACTATAATTTGTTCTTATTTATTTGTCAGAGTGACTACATGTTTCGGCCCTCATTAGGCCATCATCAGGTCACAAGTATATCATATAATAGAGGGAGCTAGACACTGTAAAACAAAAAAAGTATAAAATCTAAATCATAGTCTAAATGCTTTAGGATAGTTTTGTAGGATGCAGACAATACACAGCCAATCTCTTTATATACGTGTGTACTTACTATATGTCATCTGGAATACATGTTTCGACCTCTCTATATTTTAGGCCATCATCAGGTCTTTCGATTAATTGTTTTGCTCACTTGCAATGCCAGTTTGTGATATGGCTAATTTTACTTAGTAACAAAACTCGTTAATATGGTACTGGTTTTTGTGTTAGTAGTTGTAACATTTTTCATAACAATATA
>Ga0268261_10002823_pt1 | contig 12558 bp, 9 predicted proteins | sample TergutNc150P1_FD_190353 | JGI IMG/M metagenome (GOLD analysis project Ga0268261, IMG submission 190353) | Nasutitermes corniger P1 segment gut microbial community from laboratory colony in Florida, USA - Nc150 P1 (SPAdes) (version 2) | ecosystem: Host-associated > Arthropoda: Insects > Digestive... | reverse complement strand
AGAAAAGTTATGTTCATTTAAAGGGACTCGTACGCACGGTACTACGGAGTTGTAAGGTTGAGCGTTTAAATGGCCGGTCCACGTGGGGTGGGCAGTGTTCACAGCTGTCGGGCGCCAATGTGTTAATGCACTAGACATTTGAGGTTCTCACGGCAGTGAATGTTAAAATTAGGCAGCACGTAGTTGTGCTGCAGAAACCTGTGTGTTGAACAGACCTGCTGCAGGATTTTAAAGCTGAGTTGTTTTCTTTGTTAGGTGGACCATGGCCAAAACGTGATCTGACGTACAGCATACACCACTACTCGCGGAACTCGTTTCTGTTACCAGCAGCTGTTGATGAAGAAATAGCGCTGGCATTTGCAGCTTGGGCAAGTGTTACAGATCTAGTGTTCAGACAGGTCTCGGAGATAGCAGATATTAATATTTCATTCTTCAGAGGGCAGCATGGAGATGAATGTCCTTTCGATGGCAGAGGAATGATTCTAGGTCATGCCAATAACCCACCCGATGGGATGGTGCATTTTGATGATGATGAACCGTGGACTATTAGACGTGACAATGGTATGAAAATCAGTGTTATGTAATGTGTAATATTTGAGCTTTAAGCACTGTTGAAGATTCATGCTGTGATATTCTTGGTTGCAACATTTGAGGTTCTCACAGCAGTCTGCTGAGGGTTCTGATTTTGTGGGGTGTGATACTGTGTTGCTGGGTGAGTGGTTCTCTGTGTTTCCTAGCAATATAGCGATTTCATCTTCAGGGGTCAAGCAGACCAAGAAGATGCAGTCCACTCTTCTTGGACAACTTGACCCTAGGAGATGTAGGAACATCTAGAAGCACTCACTGAACAACACAGCACACAACCTGGAACACCTGAACTGTGTTCCTGTGAAACATCTAGAAGCACCCACCTAACAACACAACACAACCCAGAACACCTGAACTGTGTTCCTGTGAAACATCTAGAAGCACCCACCTAACAACACAACACAACCCAGAACACCTGAACTGTGTTCCTGTGAAACATCTAGAAGCACCCACCTAACAACACAACACAACCCAGAACACCTGAACTGTGTTCCTGTGAAACATCTAGAAGCACCCACCTAACAACACAACACAACCCAGAACACCTGAACTGTGTTCCTGTGAAACATCTAGAAGCACCCACCTAACAACACAACACAACCCAGAACACCTGAACTGTGTTCCTGTGAAACATCTAGAAGCACCCACCTAACAACACAACACACAACCCAGAACACCTGAACTGTGTTCCTGTGAAACATCTAGAAGCACCCACCTAACAACACAACACACAACCCAGAACACCTGAACTCGTATCTTCTGGATTATGACACTGTGTGCTCTGATTTGTTTTGGAGGAATATACTGCTGCCATCTCCATGGTAAACATTGGTGTCCAGCTGACAGATTATGTACCGTCATAACCCAGATCAGCACCATATCAACTGTTATCACCTTTGTAATGTCAGTGCATGGTAGCATTGTATTATGATTTTGTGAGATTCAGGTTCTTTGTTTCACAGTCTGTTTTAGTGAAATGTTCCACCTGATTATGAGGTGCATTTGGAAAGTAATGCCTCTGAAGGTATCTTGCGCAAACAATGTGACCCTTAAGGAGAATTTGTCCCAACGTATTCATTGTTTCTACAGCTTCAGTTTCCCATAGGATGTGACTTGTTAAATATAGTGACTTGTATTTTATTTGGTTCAGAATGGATAACTTATTTTCAGCTGTATCGAACATCAAACAACAAGCAGTTGCTGAATTTTTTATGCATGAAAATGAAACTGCCATTGGAATTCATGGGCAGTTATTGGCTGTTTGTGGTGAAGATATTGTGAACATAAGTACTGTGCCTCGTTGGGTGAGAAAATTAAGGTATTTTGGTGGAAATTGGACCTGAAAGGCCTGCCGCAATGTGGCATGCCTGCCATCACGACTCACAATGCGAACAGGCAAAAGCCAATGAATTTGTTCAAGGAAATGGATGAATTTCTCGGAGAGTTGTAGCAGAAAAGTTAACCATTGGTTTAGCTGGTGTCAATGAGATCCTTGCAGCTCTGAGTTACTCCAGACCCCACAGTAGTGCTGCCACTACAGCAGCAATACAGAACTTTGTTCCACGCCCTACCTGCAGCCTGGATGTGGCCCCGTCTGGCTTTTGGTTCTTTGCAGCTCTTAAGAAACATCTCAGATGAATTCATTTCACATGTGATAAAGACGTTCAAGCTTCTGCAGGAAAATGGTTTTGAGAACAGCCTAAGATTTCTGCAGTAACAGGTGCGAAAATGTGTTCAGTGCTGGCAACGTATTGAACGTAAGGGAGACTACATGGAAAAATGAGGTATAGAAACAAAGTACCTGTTCTGGGCTATGGTGTGTGTTTTGTTTCGTTTCAGTACCTTAGCTGGGAAGAAAGATACAAACATGGAGGCATTACTTTCCGGACACCCTGTATGGTTTAGGTATATATTGTACGTATAGTTAATGCAACTTTTTTTTATGAACAGTAATATTGTTTTGTGTATTTCATGTGCTGTGTGTTTTGGTGTGTCACCACAGCATGGCACATCTTTGGCTTGTGGGTGGAGGTGACAGGCTTCAGATATGCATCATAGCTGTGTATGTATTTAACCCTTTCTGATCCTACGTCAGACCTCATCCGACAGTATGATTTTCCTCTTCCGCTCCGATGTCGGAAGATGTCCGACACGGTTTTTGTTGCGTTTGTTTGCCTGCTGTCGGAGCCTGTCCGACGCTTTTCCTCATGTAGTACGGACCTTAGCCAACAGATAGCGCAGGTTGTACTCTTTCTGTTTCTCTATGTTTTTCTCTTTTAAAACTGTAGGATGCTTACAAGTAATCCACCAACCTCTTTCCTGCCCAAAACAAATAAGAGCCGGGGAGTATGCGGTTGGCAGAAAAATTGGATTGGAAAGGGTTAAAAAGCAGTCACCAACAGTCGACAGAGGGTGGCCCTCTAGCTTGGATGTTGGGCAAATGGCCGGCCGACAGCTCCTCACTGTATAAAATAAACATGCTACAAAATGTGACAAAGGGTCTCAGATGTGGACAGGTCATTTGGGAAGTAGGATGGGAGGACCGGAGTGGAGTTGTCTGGCTGAGAGTGGCGACAGTGATGGGTTGTTGTGAACACAGTACTGAACCTGCAGCTTCTGTAAAATGTGCAGAATTTCTTGACTGGTGGAGGAACTGTTAGGTTCGCGAGAAGGACTGTACTGCATATAATTGGTTGGTTTGCTCTTTAGTCAGGCAGTGAGTTGGTTGTTCAGCTGGTCAGTCAAGTTTTGGTTCAGCATGTGGACACATTACACACAGCAGAATGCATCAGTGTAAGATTTTCTCATATGCCACCAAAAGCTCAAAGATTTTGCTTTTTGGATTTAACTTACTGTTGAGCTAACCTGTTCAGGGGTTTTTATAAAAGACAGAGATGTTACAGGATTTTATAAATCAAAAGATAGCTTCATATTTGGGTTAACGGTCATGGAGAATTTAATTGTTACTTGGTTTTTTTAAAAACTCTGTTTTGCCACACAAATCCAAGTGTTGTGGATCAGGTTTGGCACTACTGCTTTATTTTTGGGAAGTCTTGGTTTTAAATCTCGGTCAGTAAAGTGACTGTCGTGATTGAGGTTCTAGTGGCTTTGCTTAGATCCTAAGTTCCACCTACTTTATATTAATTATTTGCTAATTGTGCTGTGTCAGTGCTCTGTAGTGCAAACTTCTGAGAGTCTTGTTACTTGAATTAAGGGCAGACTAGAATAATCACTAACTGTGCTGTTGCCTGCATGGATTTGAGTCTCAGTTTCTTTCCCCAGATTTTTTATGCAGTTCAGAGGAAACCCAGAGCAGTGCCATTGGCAGAATGTTTGACAAATCATACCAAATATTATCCAAACTTATACCCTTTCTTAGGTGTGGGGAAGTTCCATACTAGTGATACTGCTAGTATATGTGGAAAGTCATGTGGGAAACCTGATATATTGTCATTGTTAGGGTGTGTGAAAAATCAAAACTGGTACTACTGCAAAGATACGGGGAAATTCCAAACCACTGTCATTGCAAGGATGTGGGAAGGATGCAAACCGGGTACTAGAATATATGGAAAACTCAGATTATTGTAATTACTGTGACATGGAGAAACCCAAAACAGGGGCTGTTACCAGGATATGGTAACAAGATAGGCAAAGTATGTACATTGTCACATTGTGGTGCGCTTGTGTAACCATTGTTGCCACAGAAACATAACAGTGTATTGTTGTGCAGATATAGCTGTCAACAGTATAGAAGTGTTCATTGTTGCCATGGAAATGCAACAGTGGTTTCCCTCTGCACTGTTGTCAAGTTGTGTACAGCACCTGTTGTTTTTCTCAGTTTTTAATTAGATTTACATTTTCATGACATTTTCAAAAAATCCTCAAATAAAAAATTTGTCCAGTGGGAGCTGAGTTGTTCCATGCAGACAGACAGACATCATGGAGCTGAGTTGTTCCATGCAGACAGGCAGACGTCATGGAGCTGAGTTGTTCCATGCAGACAGACAGACGTCATGGAGCTGAGTTGTTCCATGCAGACAGACAGACGTAATGGAGCTGAGTTGTTCCATGCAGACAGACAGACGTCATGGAGCTGAGTTGTTCCATGCAGACAGACAGACGTCATGGAGCTGAGTTGTTCCATGCAGACAGACAGACACGTCATGGAGCTGAGTTGTTCCGTGCAGACAGACACGCCATGGAGCTGAGTTGTTCCGTGCAGACAGACACGTCATGGAGCTGAGTTGTTCCATGCAGACAGACAGGCATGTCATGGAGCTGAGTTGTTCCATGCAGACAGACAGACGTTATGGAGCTGAGTTGTTCCATGCAGACAGACAGACACGTCATGGAGCTGAGTTGTTCCATGCAGACAGACAGACGTAATGGAGCTGATTTGGCTTTGGCTTTTTGTAGTTTTGCACATGTTCCTGAAAACCCAAGCTAGTGTCACTGCTTGGATGCAGGTAGGATATGTGGGCAGGCAGTTTTGTTCTGCTGAGACCAGTACCACATGACAGTGCCATTGGTGGGGTGCTGGGAAAATTTAGAAGTATTCTGTGCAACTGCTCTTCACTGGCATGCCAGTAAAGAGTAAATTGCAGATATTAGAGTAATATGTAACTGATTACTGTAACTGTGGTTTATTTAACACTTTTGCTTCAACTATGTAAGTTTTTATCATGTGAAAGGAGAAATGATGCAATGGTTGGTTGTGTTGAGGTGCCGTTGATATACTGACTGTTGGCCTTGTAGTGCTGATTGTTACTGTGCCGTGGTGCCATTGATATACTGACTGTTGGCCTTGTAGTGCTGATTGTTACTGTGCCATGGTGCCATTGATGTACTGACTGTTGGCCTGGTAGCACTGATTGTTACTGTGCCATGGTGCCATTGATGTACTGACTGTTGGCCTTGTAGTGCTGACTGTTACTGTGCCATGGTGCCATTGATGTACTGACTGTTGGCCTCATAGTGCTGATTGTTACTGTGCCATGGTGCCATTGATGTACTGACTGTTGGCCTTGTAGTGCTGACTGTTACTGTGTTATGGTGCCATTGATGTACTGACTGTTGGCCTTGTAGTGCTGATTGTTACTGTGCCATGGTGCCATTGATGTACTGACTGTTGGCCTTGTAGTGCTGATTGTTACTCTGCCACAGTGCCATTGATGTACTGACTGTTGGCCTTGTAGTGCTGATTGTTACTGTGCCATGGTGCCATTGATGTACTGACTGTTGGCCTTGTAGTGCTGACTGTTACTGTGCCATGGTGCCATTGATGTACTGGCTGTTGGCCTCATAGTGCTGATTGTTGCTGTGCCATGGTGCCATTGATGTACTGACTGTTGGTCTTGTAGTGCTGATTGTTACTGTGCCATGGTGCCATTGATGTACTGACTGTTGGCCTCATAGTCCTGATTGTTACTGTGCCATGGTGCCATTGATTTACTGACTGTTGGTCTTGTAGTGCTGATTGTTACTGTGCCATGGTGCCATTGATGTACTGACTGTTGGCCTTGTAGTGCTGATTGTTATTGTGCCATGGTGCCATTGATGTACTGACTGTTGGTCTTGTAGTGCTGATTGTTACTCTGCCATAGTGCCATTGATTTACTGACTGCTGGTCATTACTGCAGAGTGTTCAGCGAGATGTAGCGACTTATTATGTAGTTCGCTTGTTGCATGTTCACAGGCCGGAATCTGTTTCTGGTGGCAGTACATGAGTTGGGACATGCACTGGGACTGGAACATTCTAATGTGTCGGGCTCCATCATGCAACCAATGTTCAACAGGGGATATGAACCTAATTTTATGCTGCATGTTGATGACATCAGTGGAGTGCAGGTAAACATGGCATTAGCAATGCAAGTAGCTAATCAACTGCCAAACTCCGTGGAGCAGAGGCCTTCTTGAGAAGCTGCTACAGAAGTTTGCTGCATTGCGTGGCACCTGAATGTTTGTACCATACGTTCTCCAGAGCTGCCACTTGTGCCTATTCCTTTGTTTCCATAAACAGTTCAAACATTTTCTGTGTTTTTGTGGCTGATTTTGTGAATTGTAAACAACACCTGATGTTATTTCACAGCTCCCTGATGACAAGGAAAAACAGACTTCCATGGAAGAGGGCGGGGGGTGAGGTTTGTGTGCTATGGATAAACCTTTTGAGCTCAATCAGCCTGGCTACTATTTGCCGGCAGTCATAGCATGAACTAACAGAAACTGGCTACAATTGGTTTACATGCCGAATTATACTTGCATGGTGGCAATAGTCCTGGAACTTTCTTGTTGTTGCCATACACAGAGTTGGGTACATACCTCTGAGCAAATTCCTGTTTCAGGATTTGTATGGCCGTAGAATTCACCACCCTCCTGACCTGTGTTTAAATTCTTCATTTGATGCCATCTTTGAAAATCCGGATGGAATAATCTATGTGCTGAAAGGTAAGCAGATATATATATATATGTGTGTGTGTGTGTGTGTGCGTGCGTGCGTGCGTGCGTGCATGCACGTGCTTGTGTGTGAGTATGGAAGGATTATAAGGCTTGACATTTCACGGCAGCAGCGGTATATGCTGTTGCTTGCCCCGTCTCTGCATATCATTTTTACATTCCCACATTCTCATTGGCTTATCTGGCCCCTGTCATTGTCTTATTGGCCTCTCCAATCTTTTGGTTTTGTGCAGTAAAAAAAGGAATGCCCTGTTTGGAGACTCTGTCTGTCTGTCTGTCTGTCCATCCATCTTTCTCTGACCTAACATCAGCAACTAAACTATTTGCCAGATTTTCATAAAATTTGGTGTAGGCATACTTTACAAGGGTTGTCGAGAAGCTATAAGTTTGCAAAACTTGGCTGGGTGAATCATACTTGTACTTAAGGGTGTGAATGAGCTTTCAACCATCCTCTGTGTATTTCTTCGTGCTGGCGCAGTTGGTTGAGGCATTGCACTACAAGCCAGACGGTCACGGGTTCAATTCCCGATGGTGTCATTGGAATTTTCCATTGTCATAATCCTTCTGTCCATACCATGGCCCTGGGGTTGACTCAGTCTCTTACAGCATGGAATACCAGGAATATTTCCTGTGGGGTAAAGGTGGCCAGTGCATAGGGCAGACAACCTTACCACCTTCATATGCTGATTGTCTTGAAATCTGGGAGCCTCAACCTCCTAGAACTTTCAGGGCCTGTCCAGGCTTGTAGTGGGATTGCTTTACCTTGTGTATTTCTTGACTGATTTTGGGTGAAATTTTGTGCAGGAAGTCTCCACACAGGGTAATTCCATTGGGCAGTTATGAATTACATGGAAATTGGTGCACTGAAAGTCTTGCATTATGTAAAGATCTAAATGAAATTTTGCCAATATTTCTTACATTTTTTCTGGTTTGGAGAAGTCAGTGTATGAGGTATCCATGAAAACTGTGGGAAAAGTTTTGAGTAGGAAAAATGGGCACATTGAAAGCCATATTTTTACTGAAGGGCATCAGTTAATTTCTGTCCTTACTTTCCACATTCTCTGATTTTGGTGAAATTCGGTGTTTGGTGTCGAGCTGTTGGGCTTTAGCAAGTTTTATTGAAATTTGCACAGGTCAGGTCATACATTCTCTGGACTTGAATTAAATGGCATTTATACATGTATTATGTGACAGTATGATATTTTGATAGTAAAAACGTGCGTTTCAGTCAGTGTACTGTCACCAAATACACCATTTGAAGTCTTATTTCTCCCCACTTCTGTGTAACTAGCCAAGTACCCATCATGTGGTGGGCTGCTGTAATACTTGCCAGCCCGTGGCCTCCTTTTACTGGTCACTCCTATATTATTAGAGAAAAACCAAGTGTTAATCTTATCTGTCAGAGAGCTGCCATTTGGTTTTCTTGTGTTTTATAATTTGCCCAGTACTCAGCTGCTGCTTCTGCCTCACTGCATAGTTTATAGTGAACAAGACAACAGTAACAACTGTGGCAACCAGGGTGTGAGTGACTCACACCAAGGGTGTGGCTCAAGTGTTTTGAAGTATAGGAAAGAGTAGGTATTCTTGCAATTCCATGGACTTGTACGATGAAGATGGAAGCAGTTTGTCACTCCAAAACGTTGGTACCAGACTACTCGGTGTTGTACTCAGAACACCAAAATGCACATATTAAAAGGCTTTATTTTTGACAGCTCTGTGGACATAGTGTTGGTATAATTTCACTTTAACTGGTTCGGCATCTCGTGGTACTCTGTCCAGGTCTTGCCTTTGTTATGGATATCTGTGTACAAAGGTAAAGTTGGTCCTGTTCGTACCATGACGGCATATGCAGGGAGTATTAGAGGTTTAGTTCCACTTATTCTTACCTTGTTAGTTGTAGGTGAGTGGTGAGGTTCATGTCCAGGAGATTTTAAGTCCCATGTAGGGACAAAACCTCTGGTGTCTATTTAACAGGGGGATGGGTGGGTCCCAGAGCCAGTCCAGATATTTTGGAGAGTAGACAAAGCTCATGCTCAGGATTGTCCAGCCTGGAGCATTATGCAGCATGCCAACCTAGCTCTCCTGGCTGCCATATATATTTTATGGCCTTCTAAACTCACATGAAATATGTATCAATATTGTTGATGCATCAACCAAGTCTCAAACCACATGCTTTCGAATTACAGGTCAAAGGATGCTTCTGGTCTCTGGCATTTGGACTGAATTCACAGACTCTTTGTACACAAAATGGAAAAATAGTCTCCTATAAATTTAAGGTTTGTCAGTCCGTGCATCATCATACAATTCAAATAAATCACAAGCCAGATGCAACAGTTTTTCAGTTTATTATCCTGACGTTTATTTACAGCTCAACATGTATCAGGCGTTTCCCCGCCCATCATCAGGAGCCCAATGACTGCAGTGGCAGCCTCTGGTTTTACCTTTGTATCATGGTGATAACCGTGCTGTGTTCGTGGTCGGGCCGGCCGGCCCGACCACGAACATAGCATGGTTATCACCATGATATGAAGGTAAAAGCAGAGGCTGCCACTGCAGTCATTGGGCTCCTGATGATGGGCGGGGAAACGCCTGAAACATGTTGAGCTGTAAATAAACGTCAGGATAATAAACTGAAAAACTGTTGCATCTGGTTGGTGATTTATTTGAATTGAAGTCTCCTATAAATTGTCATATTTTGTTGTGTTGTAGGAAAATACTACTGGAAGCTGGGTCCAGATGGATTTGTAAATGGTTACCCACTGCTGATCAGTCACCGCTGGGCAGCACTGCCTGGTGACGTGGACACAGCATTTTCTACTGCTAGTGGTACTACTTATTTCTTCAAGGGTACTAAGTATTGGGTGTACACTTATACACGCCTACATCCAGGACACCCAAAACTCATTTCTGAAGGCTGGCCTGGTATTCCAAGTGACCTAGACGCTGCGACATGGTTCACTAGTTCTGTGTTCTATTTCTTCAAGGGTAAGTTTGTTCAAGACTCAGAATTGTTAGGCAGCGCACACATTTTCTAATCTCTCACCAGTGTAGCAAATCATGTTTCATAAGCGTACAGTGTTCATACTGGGTACAGCTGTGATCTGTGTGAGTTTACAGATGGCTTGTACTGGATATATGATTCACGTCGGCCTTTAAGTGTCAACGGAAGTCGACCTATGACAGAGTGGGGCAACATCGCTGGTGATTTGGATGATGTAATGTATGTGCGCAGTGGCTTCATTTACTTCTTCTGTAATGGCAGTTATTATCGCTTCAACTGCAAAACTAAGATGGTAAGACTGATGGTGTCTCACAAGTATATGTAATAATTGTAAGATTCAGCTGACCAAATCCTTCTTGAGCGATTTCTTGCTGCTCGGTGTGATCCAGTTGAGTCCTGTCCACTGTCTCACATCCTATTTGTTTAAGATACATTTTGATATATTCACATCTGTGCCTAGGTATTCCAAGTAGATATTTTTTTCGGGTTTTGTTACAAACATTTTATATGCATTTCACATCTCTTTCATTCAGTCTTCATGTCTTTCTCATCTGATTTTTATTTATTTGTTTCCCTAATGATATTTGATAAACAGTGCGCGATGTGCAGATACTCAACGCACAATGTTGGGTCACCTTACTACATTCCGACTCTTTGATCCAAGTATTTTTGTCATCGTACTTCCGTCTGAGGCAGAGACTAAGTTGCATACCTGTAAAAAAACAACAGATAAAATTGTTGTTTTGAATTGTAAGGATCTCAACACTGATGGTATTGAAGCGTTTCATTGGACATGGTCTTGAGCCAGATCAGTCCACTTCACATCCATTTTATTAATGTGTCCACAAGTCCTTTGTTTTGCAAGGGACCATGATCCCTGCTTCTTCTCGTCATTAAAATCAAGGCCTGTTGGGATGTTAGGTTCTGTTTCTGGATGATTAGTTTATTGATGTTTCCAAAATCAAAGTGCCTTCTTCAGTATGAAGAAGTTTACAGAGAGTGTATTTGAACTGCTTGACCCTGATGATGATGATGATGAAGGCTGTACAATCCTCTGAAACCTCAGACTACACTCATTGACAGCCTGACTTTCCTGAAGACTTGGATCTTCAGCACACTGCTCTGACAGCTTCCAATCATGTCATTTTTCCCATCATATTTTCATACATTTTGTAACTGGGTTAAGTGTTTTCCTGTGTCACACCTGGCTTCCTGTTGTATGGTCAAACTTTTGCGAGGTACAGAGAATTAAATACATAATTTTGTTCATGCAGGTTGACTCAGGATGGCCTGACCAACCAAACTACCCCCGTGATGTTGCTGCTTGGTGGTTCAAGTGCGGTTCTGAAGGAACTCAGACAAGTGATCGAAGTACTGAAATTGACTCATGATTAACAAATGGTACCAAATTGATGGATGATTATCAAATGGTACCAAATGGGTGTCACAACATTTGTTGGCACTTCACACCTGGAAGGTTAGTGAGTGCCAAAATTTGTTTGTACTCTTATTAATAAATTACAGTAAAATGAAGAGCTTGAACTGAAGTAATGGATATTCCCTGTGGAGGGTAATAAGTGCCATACTGAGTAACTGTGGCAGAGAGTTCTTCTGGAGAGGCTAGCAGTTCTTCAGTTAGTTAAGAAATCTTCTGTATTTGATGGAATTTTGTGGTTCACTCCTGTGTTCATGAGAGTTCATTACACATACTTCTTACTATCCTGAGCCTAATGAAGCAAGTTTATACTCTCCCATCATGTTCCTTGAGGATCCATCTTGATGTCCTCCCATAGGTCTTCCAAGGGGTCTCTTCCTGTCAAGTTTCCCCACCACAACCCTGTATTAATTTCTGTTCTTTTCTATACATGCCACGTGTCCCACCCATTTCATCATTCTCGATTTGAGCACGTGAATAACGTTTGGTGAGGCGTACCACCAATCTCCAAGCCCAGGTGCCACACCTTTGCTGTATATGTCAGTCTGTCCTTCTGTTGGAACTGATTAAAAACTTGTCCATGTTTTAATACATTTTTATACTATGTTTAAACTTTAGGATAGTACATAAAGTTAGGAGCAATATGTGGAATCATAAATAAAGATATGAGTATGATTGCATTTACACTACGTTGTTTCCTGTTACAGTTATTGATGTTGAGCATTTTGCATGTACATTTTGCAGTAATCTGCACAGTTCACCCATAAATCCCACTCCACTCACAGTTTTCTCAACTAATCAGGTTCTGTACTTCAATGCCTATAACATATAAAACCAACAGTGCATACATAACCTCAATATACACTACAACTTATATTCCTCACTCCAAACTTTAATACATAAAGCACTAGCAGTGCACACACAACCACAACTTACTCCTAATTATAATCGTCATTTATAACCTGCATTTCTTCTGAATACCACAAGTGTTATCTCAAAGCTGCTTATATAATATTGAATCCTTAACTTAACCTCCATTTGAAGACAAACATAAGTCTACCCCCCCCCCCCCCCCCCCCCC
>Ga0268261_10002822_pt1 | contig 12559 bp, 11 predicted proteins | sample TergutNc150P1_FD_190353 | JGI IMG/M metagenome (GOLD analysis project Ga0268261, IMG submission 190353) | Nasutitermes corniger P1 segment gut microbial community from laboratory colony in Florida, USA - Nc150 P1 (SPAdes) (version 2) | ecosystem: Host-associated > Arthropoda: Insects >... | reverse complement strand
TATATATATATATATATATATATATTATACACACACACACACGCATATGATTTTCCTGACAAGGTGCCTATGAACACCTCTACAAACTGTGTATTTCACATTTATATCATATGAGGGATGTTCCAAAAATAAAAAACAAACTGCCACTGAGGCACTGCATGTTTGTAAACAAATTTCATTAACACATAGGCTTACATACATACGTATGCACATTACAGCATACTCATTCATAATGTATACACAACACACCAAACACCTGATCCAGAAACTTACTACAGCAGAATAGGGAACCGAAAACATAGACGTTTGTACACAAAATATAATTTTGTACTGTATTTAATTTTACACTGTATACAATTGCATTCCTGTTATATTCCAACTGTATTTTAACTACAACCTGAGTTTAATAATTTAATAATTGTAAACACAACAACAGTTGTAACCACATGAGATAATTCTAAGTTAAAATATCGCTGCATATGACTCCCTGAAGATAGCCAATAAACCTAACTGAAACATGCTGGAGATCTATCTACAAATAAAAAGGAGTATTCTGTAACAAGTTGGGTTTGAGTCTTTGTGAATATAATACAGTTGCACAGAAAATGTATAATATAAAAAAATATTCACATTACTTTTAAACAAATCTCTGCCTCTGTTGAGGTATTCATCACGTCAAAAACTAGTGCCCAAACCCCTTGTTGCAGAAGAAAGCATCATATGCATTTACCCAATTTATCCCTCTCCCAGCAATGGACTTCTTGATACAGCCAAAATTTTAAGTCCATAGGTACCAAATCTAGATTGTATGGTGACTGTTGCAACACTTCCCACCCAATCTGCACAAAGCACTGTTTTGCCATCTGGGCTATGTAGGGTGTTGCACTGTTATGGTGGAGGACACCAAGCTTGAACTATTCCAGCTTCTTTCTTCGTACAACTTCTCTCAGTCCTCCCAGCCTGTTGCAGCAGCACTGATAGTCTCATCTCTGGAGAGGATGTTGGGCCTCTAATCTTTTGCTGTGTGACCAATCAATTACTGCCATGCACTTGCTGCAGATATCTTTGCTAAGAGCTCAGGTGCACTAGTTCCCAACTGGTACAAACATCTTAATAAAATCTGTTTATAGCATCATATTAGTAGTTTGTACTTTACTTTTGGAACATCCCTCATACCACATTCATACAATGACATGCTACACAAACTTGTACTAAAAGGATCTACAGAATGTACATAAAATCCATCCTACTGTATTCTTTTATTGCATATATCTATACTGATATGTCAGAAGAAGTTACTGTACACTGGGCCTCTGAATGGAATTCTCTGCTATGCTGCTGTGAAAATCTCAAAACTTACTGCACATTTATTGTCATACTTAGCACATAAAGTCCACTTGTAAAGTGTCTATACTCTAGGTCTATTGGTTAAGCTAACAGTAAAAATCCTTGAGAATCTGACTTCACACAAACACCCTCTGCCATCCCTACCTGAAAAGTTAAAGGACTTCTGACCACACATGCAAAAATACTCACTGTATTTTACTATGTGTCATATAAAAAACTGCAACTAAATCACTATATGGTATGGAATCAGGCACACTTAAATTCAAAGATCACAGCCCAATTGCATTTCTATAAGAAGACTTCTAAATACTAAGGGTAAGAGAACACTTTTAAAAGTACACGTGAAAAAAAAAATCCAGGTTGAATATATTACATGTGATTTTTCTACTTTATGCTTCATATACACTATTTGCAGTACCAACAGACATTAATAAATACGTGAAAAGTACTGCAACAGACATAACTGAACCTGGAAAGCCAATGTTAAACACTGGATATGGGCCACAGAATCCTAAAGATAAGAATATGGATCCACTTTTATGCACAAACAAGTTTGTATGTGTTAATACCAGCTACAGAAAAATTTTGGCAGCTTTCATACATTTGACTAAAAGAATTTTATCCTTCTCAACACCAAGGCATTGGTGACTTTCAAGCAAGGGATTTTACACCTCCACCAACATTTCCATTACCTTGCCATTTAAAAATGGCAGTGAACACTTACAGAATTGTATATACATACACACACACACATGTTTAACTATGTTAAGTTAAGGGATTCATTTTCAAAATTCAACATGTGACTCTGTATATTGATAAGACATTTCTATGCTAATCATTTAATATGTCAGTTCAATATGTAATATGCAAGGGCATCATTTCTTTGCTTCATTGTCTGTTCTTGCAACAACTACATGAAATGTACAAATTACAGACTGGTTAAGCAGCAACTGTGAAGCAGTAAACACAACTAATTTATTATAAAAACATAACTGTTTTTATACAAAATTGCTACATATTTACCCCTATGGGTCACCATCAGGCAGGAATGAGTGAAAGGTCAGCAGTGAACACTTAAAATTCTCATTTCCATGTAGAATTGTAAGAAAAATTGAAAGTCTTATCTCTAATTTCCCTTTTCTTATATTACATTTGACCGTATACTTTTAATTCAACTTGTATTTATAAAAACCAGTATGTTTACCTTGAATGCTTCATTATAAATCTATTGTTTACATAATGATGTATAATTTCCAGTAACCCTTTTGGGGACAGATTTGCACTGCAATATAACTGTCTGGATGTTGTTACTTTATGCCTTCTTTATGACATATTTTTTTGCCTCTTTAAGCCTCGTTTTTGCTGGGAGTTTGAAGAAATTTCTGAAGTGTTTGTTCTAGCATGATGCGTATTGTACGACAGTCAACACTGTGAGGGATGACCTGATTTGCCATGGCAGAAGAAGACCAATGGGATCAGAATAATGCAAGACCCTGACAAGCAAATCAGATGATCCCTCTTTACCATAAAGCATTTTTAAAGACCTAATCAAGCCAGGAATCTTTCTTACAGAACAAGTTTAATGATTCAGTTGAATAAACAGAACTCTGATTACAACTGGAGGTAACATATCTGAGTACATTTCTGCATCACCAAAAGCTGTTACATATTCTTCCAGTCACTTATCAAACCCTAACACTTGTCATCCTAACCAACAAAGATTTGCACAAATAAAAACGTGCAAAAAAAAAAAAAAAGATTACAGTACCTGCGTCTATGCAAAAGTATCAAAACTGCATTTCATCAGACTAGATTAACCGCTATTAAACCAGACATACAAAATATAAAGCACAACATCAATTTCATTGCTTTTCTTCTTCTTACCTATTGTTGGGTCGTGGTAGTCCAAAAACCTATGTTTCACAAACTGCAGTGTCAAAGCTGAAAACGAAACACAAATTAATCACATAAAACATTGCTTCTGAAGATAAAAGTGAGTTGACATCATTTGTTTATCCAGTGCCATTTATTACATTATAATTTATTCACCTGACTTTCCTACACCACCATCTCCCAGCACCACGATTTTATACACACGTATGCCTCCTCGAGTTTGACTTGTTACTGGCATATGCACTCCCTGAGACCCGCCCTTTCCATCTCGTTCCGTTCCTCCACTGTCAAATGCCCCCATTTTGGTGGGTCTTCGGCCTGGAATTACGGGCACACCCCCAGATCCAGACAGGCCCGCTTGTTCAGTCGCCAGCGCTGCAGTTCTCACAGAATTACCCTTTCAACCGACCCCAATAATTATTTAACCATTTCCACATTAAATCAACTTTGGAAGATATCTTCAACACCAAATATGAACCTACTTCTGCGTGTCCAAAGTATCAGTTTATATTTACCCTAGACCATTCAGCAATGGCCTAGGGTTTGTTATAAAACAGCAACCCTCCTGCACGTCACAACCCTCACTGCACACTACAACAACCTACCCACACCCAGTCGTGTACTGCAATCCGCACAGAAATCTGACATACGGAGAAGCGGCCCTCAGCTACGTGCGCAGTCTAGTGAACAATACCGTCATCACGGCTGTCAGCAAAACAGCTGACCGAGATTGCATTGTACCAACATTCCAGTTTCCAGACAATTACTACGTCTCAATGTTATATTGTATGACACAATCAACTAACTTATATAAGGTAACAAAAGAAATTAGTTGTTGAATCTAGTTATTATGAAAATATGTTTAAGGCGAAGAAACTATATTCATGATTTTTTTAAATGAATTTAAGTTGGTCATGAACGTCATTTCTAAAAAGACGAAGGCGTATGTTTTCAGCGGCACGGGGATCAGTCTGTTTCATGTAATTGTTGTGTGATTTCGTAACTTAATTACGACATAGCTGTGTATTTTTGCTGTATCCTGAATTACGGTTATTTTTGTTTAGATGTGTGTACACAATAATGGATTCCTTTTAATTTTGTTTTATATTTCATATTCATGGCCACTGCAGAAATCGTAATAAAGTTGTAATTTCACCGACGTTTACTTTAGCAGGTTATAACTTACTGAGGTGTAATGTCTTCTTTGGTGGATTATGGGAGCAGTGACGAAAGTGAAAATGAAAATGCAAGTGACGAAGAAAGTAAACGAGTTGTTGAATGTGCACCTCTTGTAAAGACAGTCGGCGACAGTGAGAATGACCAGTCAGCCAGGCAAGACGAAAAAGACTTAAATTTGGGTTTATTTTCGTCTCTTCCACCACCGAAAGAAACTAAGCCCGGTTTCACATTGGAAACAGACGATGAGAGATTCACTGTAAATAATTTCAAACACTTGCAAAAGAAACATCCAGTGAAGATTACAATACCTTCCTTATCAGAGGTAAATGGAAACATGTTATTGCTGAAGTTCTAGTAGATGAAGGGGTGGGAAGCTGAACAATATAAATTTTTTTTTTTAATTCTAAAATCCAACAACTAAACCCATGAAGTTCCTCTTATTAAAAAGCGAGCACACAATACTGTGATCTCATCTGCTGTATAAGCTGAGAAATGTACTGTAACATCTGATTCATTCATTAGGTCATGTGCCAGAAGTAGAGGGCATTCACGTTTTCTGAACAGAGAATATCCCTGCATACTAAACTAAATTTTAATATGTACCACATGAAAGTTTATATACATTGATAATTCTGAAGTAAAATAGTTTTATAAGTTATTGTCAATATTATATACCCCAATAAGATGAGTAGAATAATTTTATTCTTAACCAAGAAATGAGTATAGCAGTAACTTAGTATGTCCAAACTTAAACACTGGACAACTCTTATTATACAGTGAGAAAAAAGGAATTATGCACAAGACACATTTGTAACTATCTAAAATAAGTACCTTAGTTGAAATACTTCTAAAGCAACTAAACAAGTCTGTTTATAATGTTAAAGTGAATGCTTTCACATGATATTAAACTAGCCATTTAAGTACCCATGTTTAAGACATTTATGCAAGATGGCATGCAGTATAATTTCAAATTATCAGCAATAACTCATAAGATCAGTATATGATGGAAAAGGTATGCAGTTAACTTATTCTGTGGAAATAAAAAGAAAGTAAGTAGAACTATTCAAAATTAAGACACTGGCTGTAAAATAATTATTTTTTCAGGTAAGGTAAAAAACAGTGTGACCAACTCCAAGGTCATAGAGCAGGTCATAGTTCTACAGCTGATCACATTGTATGGAGCCTGAAGGTTCATAACCATGTTCACAAGAACCCACAATTGATCCCTATCCTGAGATAGATTATAATATTCCACACCCTGCCATCCTATTTCTTTATCAGTCATACACTTATGCCCCCATCTGCACCTGTCTTCCAAACAATCCTCCGTCCACCATCCACCCACACTATTTGGTAAGGTAGTTTGTTCAACTTCAGAACACATCTGCTGCAGCTGATACTACAGCACCTCTATTCAAGTAAACTGTAATTTCTTTGCCCTTTTTTCCCTACAGTTCAGAGATGAAGAATCAGAGCCAGCAAAGAAGAAACTGAAGCCATCATTGGTAAGTTTAAGTACTTACTACAGATTACTTCCATATTTTAATATCATGTTACATAGTAAATGACAGCACACACCAGTCATAATTGCCTTATAAAGTTGAAATGTATTTCCCTAAACTGCAGAAGTCCTAGTTTTCAGTACTACTAAGAGCAGGATGACATCATGTGTCCTGGTTAGGCCTATTGCAGATCTTGGGACTGCTGGTAGACAGAATTGGAGTAACAGTGAAACTCTGTCCAATACAAATAACATACGAACTACCACAGAACTGAACCCAGCCCACCATGATGAACAGCTGACAGCTGTCAGAGGCATTGCCTGGTACATAATAGATTGATTGTAGATTATTAACAACACTGTTTAGACTGAAGAGTTTATGCCTTCATTGTAATTTTATTGTGGCTGGGAAGTGGTGATGGCCTTTTCCAAGATTCACTGGAGAGTGAAGAAGACCATAAGTATCCTATAAAGTTAGATGGAAACCTGGGTGAAATCCAAACTGATTCTGAGTCTCTTCAGTGCAAGTTAATACTGAGGTCTTCCTACCAAAAATTGTATGCATTTCTTAATGCATACTTTCTTACAAATGTGTCCCACATACAATCATTCATGACCTTATCACCTTAATAATATTAATGTTTTAAATACCCCTAAATATGCATCCTATATATTGGGCAATAAGGAAATTTGCTGCATTTTGACAACATTCTGCATAATGTTCTATTTTCAACAAAATGCAGTTTATTTCATAATTTTTATCTTTTTCTGTTAAAATAATATGTTTTTCACAAATAATGTGGTAAAATTTAAATACCCACTCGAGTAGGATAAACATTAAGGAATAATTAGTGTATGTATTGGGAAATCCCATTATGTAACTTGGATCCATTCAATCATTACTTCATTTCTTGTAGGTCCTCATATTTATATCAGAATTTGATATTCATGGATCCGTGCATCGTAGATGACTCAGGAGAAATACCAATAAGATGCAGCTTTGTAATAGAATTTATTATTCCAAAGTTTATTGAAGGCTCAACATGTTTCGAGCAGCACACCGCTCATCATCAGGAGCTCTAAACCGTATTTGCAGCCTCTGGTGTGCCGCTCGAAACATGATGAGCCTTCAATAAACTTTGGAATAATAAATTCTATTACAAAGCTGCATCTTGTTGGTATTTCTACTGAGTCATTTATATCAGAACTTAAAACAAACTAGTTAATCCTCTGTATGTTACTTTGTCAACTAACATTTCTGTATATAAAACTTTCTCTGTTACAGACAGGTTCTGGCCTGTTTGCAATACTTCCTGCTCCAAAAAATTTGTCTGTAAAGGAAACAAACCGTCCACTGGTACCTCATGTTTTGACAAAGAAACCTCCAAGCATCACTCCTGCTGCTTCTGTATTCAAATCCGAAACTGATGACATAGTTAAAAAAGGATCATCTTTAATAAATTATGCAGATTCTGGAGAAGAATCAGATGGAGAGGGTGATTTTTTCTCCTTGAAAATGCACCACAAAGTTGAAGGAGTAAATTGTGCTCACACTACAAAATCAGCATCTTCTGTCACGACAGATAGTGGTTTTGGTACAAATGACAGTGTTTCTACCGATAAAGAAGATGCACTGAGGTCAAGTGATGAACCTCTTGCCTTCAGTTCTGAGTTCAATCCATCACCATGGGCAAGTGGTCCATCTCAGGGTGAACATGAAGTTTATGAGCAATGGCAGAATGATATGGAACCTACAACACAGACAAGTGGCAGCAGTGATGATTACATTTCATTGCAGCAGGAAGATCTACAGTTGAATGATGAAGCAGTAAGATACATTAGTACCATACAAATATTCAGTTTAAAATACCAAGTAAACTTCATCATACACATTCTTCTGTCATTTTATAGGTTTTCGTAAGCATCATCTTCAGGTATGACATTACATAGTTTGTCATGGAATCCTATCCCCAGCATGTTCTTATTAAGTTATTTGCAGGTGTGTTATAAATTTTATATTGGTGAGATTTGTAATCATTTGATTGTTTCACTTCTTTTATATTTAAAAAAGCACTACCTCTTGTGAAACATACTTTCTAATATTGTTCCCCCATCCCTCCCTTATGGCCCACACTTCACTGTAGCACATCGTGTATTAATTTAAATTCTCACATGTTTTTGGAAATTAATTATGTTCTGAAAATTTTATTTATGGTGCCCAGGTTTATTTCAAGCATACATCATCACAATGAATATAATCTCTAGAGTTGATATTCTCTTCTGTGTTGGCCTCAGAGCCTATCTACATTCAGAAGTGAGGTGAAAAATGTTTGACAATAGGCAAATCACGTTAGTTTTATTATGACTAAATTTTCAATGTTGTGCAGTCTGAATCATAATTTCTATGTCCAGTCCATGCATCTACTGAAGTTTGTGCCTTGGTACACAACCCATTACTCAGTTTATTTTCTTGATTCATAATGGAATTGTATATCTCCAGTTGCAGCGTTTATGTGGACGAAGGGCAAAGAGGCAACAACAAGACATGCAGCTGATTGAGGTTAGTGGTGATGCAATAATGCCTGACCCAAATGAGTGGCTTACCAAACAAATGACACAGGAGCAAGACACTAAAACCCACAGTCACAGAAAAAATGATGGACCAACAACACAGCAGAGGCGCAAACACCAAATTACGTATCTTGCTTTCCAGGTATGGATAAAAACTGGTTCAAATTCTAGTAGTTTGGTAAAAGATAAAATGGAATCTTGTTTTTATTTATTTGTGGCTGCTTTAACAATACTTTCAGTTGCACAGATTGTATAGTGTTGTCATATGATATTGATAACTGATGGATTGGAAGAGATGTGTAAGGAAGCAGTCATAATGTAATTTAGACTATTATGCCCACATTTATGAGGAAGGATTGAGCAAAAGCACAGGATGTGATCTTTGGACTGAAATTTGAATGCAAGAGCTCCCAAATATGAATCAGAATGCTAACCACTTCAACATGAGATCTGGTGTAACTCTTGTTGTGGTTCAGTAAAATGACTAGATTTGAAATCTGGCTTTTCAGTAGTAAGGAAAACTTTTTTGCCTGTGCAATTGTATGGACTAATTTATACATTTTGCAGTAAGTTTATCTTTAGTATTAATAAAACAAGGAAAAAATACATTTAGCATTATTTTGAACAGTTACAACCAAACCATTAACATTAACTACTAGAACAATCATAGACTTTCTACTATTATCAAATGTCATAAAGGTTACTCAGATAAAATTAGATTATTGAATAGTTAGGCTACAGAAGTATGGAAGGCAGATGATACCTACTGTATTTGAGTTGTGAATTTATGTACTATGGTTTTTAGTGGAACTGTTAGTTAAAATCTGAAATGCATCATGCAAAAGGGGAAATAAGAGTGTCTACAGCGTAACAGTAACCTGATTACTAAAAATTGGCATCACAAACCTTCACACTGTAGTTTTTGATATGCCACAAAATAAAACTCACTTCTGCAAATGTGCTGAGGTATTGGAAGCAGTAGTGCAAGAAACAGGTTTTGAGCAAGTTCACAATAAAAAATTGCAAAAAAATGCACCATTAACATTACCACATTTGTCCATCTGTTCACATATAACAGCTTGAGAACCACCAAAAAATCAACATGTATTTCTAGAGTTTTACTAAATTTTGTTGCCACATTCCAGTTTTAGTTACAATTGCACATAAATAATGGAGACTTCACGCAAGAATCTTCAACTCAACGGAAACTCATTGAATACTTATTGGGGTGAAAAGTGTTTCAAACAAAAGTTGTACAGAAGAATGAATGAGGCACTTCATATTCAATTCACTTGCTTTAGAAGCCTTGGATTCTGAGATACTGAAACAAATGCTTGTTATGCTATGCATATTTTGAAACTTGAATATTTAGCAGTCACCAGTGGTCTTCTGAAGATGTGGAGACTACACACATCTGTTATACATAATAAACAAAGTCTTCTTCCACTGGAATTTGAAGGCCTGCCTGTATTTAAAGTTAACTGAAGTATAATTGTAAATATCCATTTAATAGAATTTCACTGTTTCAGTACTGAAATGTTTAAGAATTTTTTTCCCCTGCTAATTAAATATCTTAATCCTGTGGTTTCTTTGTACTGAACTCATATTAAGTCACAGACCAAAGACTGCCCATGCCCCCAGTTGTTCCTCCTTTCCTTGGTTTTTGAGTATATTTAGCTTAAAGTGGAATATGTATGCTACTTCAATTGCATATTTGATTTCACTTCCAGAAATATTAACATTTTTTCCCAATGACCAAGTCTTATCAGTGATAAATTAACAGGCAACATTGTTATAAATAGTAAAATTGTGGTGTCCATGATACAGCATATAAAACAGTTTATACTGATGATATGCTTCATTATAAACTAAACCATATTTTTGTTTACCTCTTTTAGTTTTACCATGCGTGTTGGGCATTCACTAAACATCTCCTGAAAATTGCCAAATTGTAATTTTTTTCAATATAAACCTGATACAAAAGATTAGTTCACTGCATGCATTTGAACTATAAAATAGTGAGAATGTCTCTTTCACATATTAGATATCATTTGTTGGTGGTTTTTGTTCCAGGCGAAGGAAAATGAACTGGAACTGAAGAACCAGTGGTCTCAGAATCGGATGTCTCGCAAACAGACACAGTCCAAGTATGGTTTCTAGGATCTGTATTATGTGTTCCCTGGCTCATCTTTGGGCCGTCTGAAGTTCCAGGATGCTTGGGGTCGAGGCACAGACATCTGACTAAGAGTCAGTTCTTTATGTTTTATAAGTTGAGCCTGAACTTGTTGGTCAACATGAACATATTTTTGTTTAACCTGAGCCAGCATTTCCTCTGCCCGTCCCAAATTTGGTGGAAGTCCTTCATACTTCTCAAGCTTTTGTCTTAATGTGGCACATTCATTTTTCATTTTTGCAATGGCTTCCACTCTCTCCTGGATGACTTTATGATGTACTAAAATACCCAGTCTCTGTACTTCAGCCTGTGATGAAATGTCATAAAGTTTTAGACAATAATGATGAACAAAGGTGTATCATATACTAGAGTGATACAGAATTAATAAGAAAACAGTACCTTGAGTTTTTCTAGTGTGATTTTATGTTCTTCTACCTGATGATGAAGAAACTGAGTTTCAATAACCTTCTCTTTCATCACCTCTCTGAAATCCTCCCCTTCTTTCTTTGCAGACTGAATATTCCTGTCAAGTAAAGAACACATTTATAGGTACGGAATAAAATTCCCACTCGTGATTCCTTTTCTGACCTACTTCCATCCAATAGTGTAAATTTAATTATCATAAACCAACAAGTTCTGAATGAAAGTAACACATGAATGGGGAACTTTATCAAAATACCAACCTTTCCAACTCTGTAAGTCTTTGTTTCTCTGAAGACTGGTGCTGCAGTTTACTTTTAAACTTCAGCTTTTTTCTTGAACGGCAAGATTCTTCCATCACCATCATGGTACTTTGAAGCACTATGTTAGTTGGGGTTACATCATTAATATTCAAAGCCTGCAACATGTTACCTTCAGTAAATACATAATGTGATAAGATAATATGATACAAAGGAACACCTCCTTACAAGTAAATACTGCAGAAAAAAAATTGTTCAAGAATGTAAATGAAATTTAATCTTACTTCATAACTTCAAGTAAACGTGATGTGAAAATTAAACTTGAAATTTAGACTAAATTATGCATTTTTGAATGTGCACTGTGAACACTATAACCTAAGTAATATATATGAAATCTGTCTCTCAGAATTCACAGTTGTCTACACATTTTGGCAATGTAAGTAACTCCCGTATCAACATATGTAAAAGCATTTTCAATGTCCAATATAAATCAAAGGACATATGTTTATTCATATGTTATGTAAAACTAGTTATATGCACCAAATGCAGAAGGTACTTAGCTCTTGGGGAGGGGGGGAAAACCCCTAGGTGCTGTGTGGCTTTTCTGTTCTACTCATTATTTCCTGATAAAAGGAAATTACTGTCCTGGCCACAAGCAGTAAAACAAGATCCCACCTGTAAAATTTGACTCACAGCAGTGTTAGTGAAGAATGGAGTCTTCTGGGATCAGACACCATGTTAGTTGGTGAACAGTTATGAACAGTTTGGTCATGCTGTGTTAATGCTTGAACTACTTAGACCCTGATGATGGAGACAGAAAGCTCATCCAAAATGTTGGTAACTGATCAACTTGGCATCATCCCAGAAGACTTGAATTTTCAAGATCCCTCCTGTTAATGGGGGAGGGGGAGACCGTGTTTGAATTATACATTACGTTTGGAGTTACAGTTCACCTCAGACATTGTTTTCATGATTGGCTGTGACAATCGCATGCGTTGTCACTGTTGACCCACCCTTAACCCTTAGGCGACTAATGTCATATATATATGGAGCACCCATTCTTGATGTTTCTAGATCACACACAACGACGCATCAGAGTCGGTAGGACTCCTCTGGACAAGCGATCAGCTCGTCGCAGAGACCTCTACCTGACAACACACGACACTCACAACAGACAAATATCCATGCCCCCGGTGGGATTCGAACCCAAGATCT
>Ga0268261_10002821_pt1 | contig 12561 bp, 12 predicted proteins | sample TergutNc150P1_FD_190353 | JGI IMG/M metagenome (GOLD analysis project Ga0268261, IMG submission 190353) | Nasutitermes corniger P1 segment gut microbial community from laboratory colony in Florida, USA - Nc150 P1 (SPAdes) (version 2) | ecosystem: Host-associated > Arthropoda: Insects >... | reverse complement strand
GCGACTTTTTGTACTATGTCTTTATTTCCTTTTTCTCGTCTTTTCCCTACATGTTTCGGGCCTTCATGGGCCCATCATCAGGGGTATTTCAAGCTGCTGTTTTTATGCTACCATTTGGTTCATGCAATGGTAGCATAAACACAACAGCTTGAAATACCCCTGATGATGGGCACATGAAGGCCCGAAACATGTAGAGAAAATACGAGAAAAAGGAAATAAAGACATAGTACAAAAAGTCGCATCTGTTGGTAATTCTTCTTGTAACACATATAAAAGATGCACGGTATGAAAAACCTAAAGTGGCACCAGTTAGGCTGGTGACGTGAAACATTACGTGCAATAGTATATTTGTCCAAATGATTTACAAGAATTACATTATTAGTAAAGCAGAAAATTTAATATTTTCATTTATTTATTTACTGATTGCTTGTCTTATAACAATTACTTATCACTTCCAATTGTCTGTTGACGGAACAACAGTGTTCTGCATATGAACAGTGGAATATGACGCTTGTTTTTACAGACTTTCATTATAAGCTGAATGACCGTGTACAAGTAGTATGGTGTCAGTAACACAGACGTTGGTCTGAAAGCAACAAATTCCATACACATCTTATAATTTCGTTCAGGTATATCACGACACTGACTTATTTATTTTGTTCATGATTTCTAGAGCACACACAGTGGAAGCAGCACGCGTTCTGAGGCACGGCCAAACACACCACCTGTCACTGTCAACATTTTTTTAGGCGTTTCTTCTTCTATTCCTCTACGTAGATGGTGCAGGAGGGTGGTGAGATAAGTCCTTATTGTTTTTACCGGAAAGTCTCCTTTAAGATACTGAAGTGAGATGTTGGTATCGCACAATATATAAGGATTATAAAAATGTAGCATTTTTTCAGTTGTATTTTGTGTGACATTGCCTTTGTGTTTTAGTTGAAAAAATATACTTTAATCGTTTATAGAAAAAGTGCAGACTAAAAGTTTAGAAGTGCAAGATAACAATTGTGGGGATGTTGAAAATGAAAAATACGATTGCATTTCAAGTGATTAGATGAATTGCCGAAAATAAAGACGGTTAGCAGGCAGTTGGCTGACGATAAGGGATTTGTATGCTAGTGTTCTAAATGTACGTGGACGAACCTGGTGTTGTTTCAGGTCGGAGAAAGGAACATATTGACTGGACGAAGAACGTCTCGTCCCGCTGTATTCGTGTCCGAGCGGGAATTCTACATTCGATTTTTTTGCTGTGGCGCTGAGGCCCAACGCGGGTCATGGCCTCCTCATTCTTGAGGTTTCTAGATCACACACAACGACCCACCACAGTCGATAGGACTCCTCTGGGCGAGTGATCAGCTCGTCGCAGAGACCACTAACTGACAACACACGACACTCACAACAGACAAACATCCATGCCTCTGGTGGGATTCGTACCCGCGATCTCAGCAGGCTAGCGGCCGCAGACCTACGTCTTAGACCGCACGGCCACTGGGGCACGCACATTAGGGTCTTTAGTAAATATAAATGTTAGAAAACGGCAACAAAATTTCGACTGAAGCGTCAAGGAGCGGCTAAAAGCCCTGACTGTTGTTTCGTATTTCCTGATGTACGTGTGTCTGTAGGCATGAAATCATTAGGAAATACTGACAACGGTGTGGGAAAGAGCAACCTGTAGACATTTTAAGTTCAGTTGCATCAGGACGAAGGAATATGCAAAGAGGTAAGAACAACTAATAGGTACACAGAAAATCAGAGCTTCTGTGTGTATGTCAGCAAAATAAAGAGTACCAAAAATAATTTTCACAGTTACATTATAATTTACTAAGAGTGATTACAAATATTCCTGCAGGGAGAAGCATATTTTCTATACCTTCTGGATTCCGATTAAGATTGTACAAATTAATTGGCACCATTTAGTTTGGTGACGTGAAACATTACGTCAGATGTGCAATAGTATATTTGTCCAACTGATTTACAAGAACTGCTTTATTAGTAAAGCAGAAAATTTAATATTTTCATTTATTGACTTACTGATTGCTTGTCTTATAACAATTTCTTATCACTTTCATTTCTCTGTTTACGGAATAACAGTGTTCTACAAATGAACGGCAGGTTATTATGTTTATTTACACAGAGTTTTACTATATGTTGAATTACCGTTTATAGATGGTATGGTGTTAGTACCATATACGTTGTTGTGAAAGCAACAAAATTTATACAAACCTCATAATTTTGGTCAGGTGTATACCCACACTGATATATTTACTGTGTTCGTGTTTTATAGAGCACATACAGTGGAAGCAGCACGAGTTAGGAGGCATGGCCAAACCAACCACCTAATTGTCTCTGCCAAAACTTATGTAAGCCTTCCGTTTCTATTCCTCTGCTGAGATGATGCAGGAGGCTGGTAAGTTAAGTCCTTATAGTTTTTCCCCGAAATCTTACTTGAAGACAGCGAAGTGAGAGATTGGTACCACACAATTTATAAGGATGATTCAAGTATGGCATTTTGTCAATTGCAGTTTGTGTGACATTGGATGTGTTTTAGTAAAAGAAATGTATATTATTCATTTCTAAAGAAAGTGCACACTACAACACTCGAGTTGCAAGAAAATTGTTGTTTGGATAAAGATAGTGTAGGAGATTTTTGGTCTCAGGTCTCGTGGTTGTGTACTTTGAAGTCTTCAAAGTTTAGGGACGGTCGGTATATCAGGTGGAAGGGGAAGGCATATTTGCTGGCGCCCTAAATATGGAAGTTTTTGTAACCAATTACTGATTAACGTAGGAATGTTGATAGGTGAGAGTACGAAATGTGCCAGTCATCCCAAAGTAAATGTATTCCCTTCGATGCATTATTTTCTGTTATATTCGGGAACATTTCGTACGGATACAAGAAAGGATATGCTTTGAATATTCGGTTGTTAGCTAAAAACAACTCTTTGTTTCTTATCTGCTAATGTGTCCATTAAGTGCAGAATAATCCACTATGACTTTCATCCCAACAAGTAGAAGAAAGAGAATGATATTCGAGAAGAACCAAATTACGCACCATTTTCAATGATTTAATTCAATCATATTTTCTTCGGAATCTTACGAAAACCTAAGTTTGCATCATAAGGAAGACAATAAATGCAGCTTGACGGTATATTATCATGCATCTAAATAAGCAGTCTATTAGAGAATGACTATTGTGTTATACAGTTTGGGTTTTGTGGTTTTTGCTGCATGCATTATTATACTGTTTCGGTGCACTAGTTTTGTGCAATTTTTCTTTGGTGAACTTGAATTGATATATTTGTTTGGTCGTTTGCGCATTAGAAATTTCACGGTCTCTGAACTGCGCATCTTGAAATAACTAGGTAAGAAGACCCAACAAAATGCATACTTTTTCTGTAATTATTTAATTAGAATTTGTATGCAACAGAGAGGTGTTGGCCAATTCCATATCTTTGTAACGCTCTTTTCTCTTCGAATGATAAAATGCGGTACAAAATCCAACTAACTCTGTTGAGGCCAGGGTGGTGTGTGTGGATATATTAATAACATTTTGTAGATTATATACCCTCTCCATGTAGGTTAAAAAAGGATATGTTTGCTGGTCTTTATGTCAGTCAGAAATGAGACCACAATACCTATTCAGTTCGCATAATTTGCAATATTGCGGACGGTTCAATTATTTCCTCTTTGGTGAGCTGACATCCCAGGTTTTGTTCACGTACATGCCTAAGGAATACGTGATTTTTACGCCTACAATTCTGCCAAATTTATAGTCATACCCGTAGGTTAGTAGCATCTGTGCGATACGCTATTTAATCTGAATTTGCTAAAGTACGTTTCGACTTCTACATATTCTATTTCATGAACACGATATTCTGAGCATCACCTACTTAGAACGCATGGCGTACGTTAACACCACCGGGTAGATATCGAATGTTGACTCTCAGTATAAACAGGACTCTTTACGTGAGAAGTGTACCGCTATTGTTTTGGTAACCTTGAAAATGAAAGTGAGGAAATCAGTCAAAATACAGCTAGCTGATTCAAACAACACTGTGCGGGAGCCTATTCAAATTTAGACAGCTTTTCCCAATCCACGGTGGAAGATATGTTAAACTCGTTTTTATAATGGTGTTAAACCGTTGATTAAAATCTTGTGTGTATCAACAAGTGCAGTTACTATTCACACAACCATAAATTCGGTCACTCTCAAAGCAGTCGAGGGAAAAGAATGTGGTGGAGTATTCCGTCCGACAATTATCCGTCAAATATTTCAGATTAATTTCCAAAAATGAATACGATTCCCTTTCTAATGGCGAGAAGAAATTCCGCAAGTAAGTAAGAATTGCAGGCAGTTGGCTGGCGATATGCTAGTGTTAGAGATATACGTGGACGAACCTGGTGTTATTCTAGGTCGGAGGAGGTAACATATTGTTTGAACGAAGAACGTCTAGTGTCGTTGTACGCGTTTCCGAGCGGGAATTCTAGACTAGGTATTAAAAAACAAATATAATGTAATGTGACAACAATATGTAAGGGAGGCACGTAAAGATAGGTGAGAAAATGCACACCACAATTTTATAAAATTATTGTTTCATTTGAGGTGCGACCAAAAATGCACAACAAAAGCCGGAATTACAATATTCAAGCAAATCAATTATATGAATGTGTATTAAATCAGATAAGATCGTGAAAACATTTAAAATGACTTGTGCATTTCGCAAGTATGTTTGTGAAGTAGAAACCCAGATGTGGTTAATTCGATCCAGAGACGTAAGTCTTTATGGATTTCTGTTATGAGACCTTCGTTGACCAACATGAATTCAGTGAAAAATGGCGAAGTGTGATTAGTTGTATTTTTAATGGAAAGCCTGAGATCTATTAATAGGAAAGTACGGCTACTTGTCTCGTGTGGAGTTGCTGGTCTCCCATCGAGCGCCTCCCCGGGTGGCGGATAGGGGAAAGCTCACCAGATATGGTGGGTACTGGGGAAATAAAATACCCAGGGTGGACCAAAACCAGCACCACTGCCTTGTGGAGAAGGAGAACTTCAAAGGCTAGGGGAAGAAACCCCGAAAGAAAATCAGCCTGCCCAGAGACTTAGATGGCAGCCACATCCCTGTGATCGTGTGCTGTAGGATAATAATTTGCACACCTTAAATATATATTATTAAAGAATCTGAAATGAAAAGTAAACGGCCTGATATAAAAGGCGGTCCATTTGGCACGAAATGGAAAACGAGAATAGGGCTTTGGAATGTAAGGACATTGAGGACTTTCTTTCTTAGTCCACTGTATTGTAGTGCCTGGGTAGGAGTGGTGTACGCTCGCCGCCTATCCTGACACAGGCACTGGGGTTAACCCCACGGGTCAAAGGAAATGGTAGTACGTTGCTGCCACCAACAAAGCGAACCTGGCGAGAATCGAAACGGGGAACGTAGGTAGGGTAGTGCAATCACAACGACAGTCCGTAGTTTTAAAAATATAATTCATATGAAGTGACTAGAAAAGCGTATATACAACACTAACAAATTAGAACTGATAAGTCAGCTGTCACACCTCTGTATAGTCTGGCGGTAAGGGGGCTGAATTTAGAAAAGTAATTTAGTCGTGTAAGTTAAACTCGTGGACCTGGCAGACGTCTCAGCCTGACTTACCTCCGAACAGAGCAAGACCAATGAAGAGTATGTTCATCGTCGTGCTGTATCCTGACGTAACTTCGTGGAGAGCTGCCGTCGGATTTACGGTGAACCAAGTAACGGAGAATGGTACCAAAGCCTGAGTCACGATGTCGCCTATACTGATGGTCTTAGGCCGGAAGGATGGTTCAGACCGGAATGAATTTCGAGTAATTACCCCCAGAATATATACAGGAGAAAAATGCTGAGACATGCATTCTTCGAGTCCTTGGTTGTAGCGCCGCTGCGGAACAACCTTGGAGGTGTGACAGATCGTCAGACATGTGCTGATTCAACATGTTACCACATGATCCCAAATATGAGAAGGTTAAAAAACGTAATAAATGAAATAATGCATGTTTTTCCATGTTCATTACAGTATTCCTCTCTTCCTTAAGCCTTTCGTTTTTTTCATAACTCTGTCTAATATTAGCAGAAAATGGGTTGGGCATAGAATAAATCCTCGTCTTACTCCATTCCTGACCTCTACGAATTCAAAGAGCTTTCCTTCACAGGAAAATTTGAACCTAAATCTGTCATGCAGTATTTTGATTATTTGTGCAATCTTCCTTGGGATACCATACTACTAAAGCGCGGACCACATTATTTATTTCTTCACTGAGTCAAATGCCCTTTAAAAATCTATCAATGTCACATATAGAATGGCCTGCCATTCTACACTTTGTTCTAGTATAATCCTTTGAGTGTTAATTAAATCAAAGCAGTTGCGGTGTTTACGGAATCCAGCTTGTTCTTTTCGGAGGTGTTGTTCCACTGTATTCCATATTCTATTTAAAATTACTTTAGTCAGAATTTTTTTTTGAATACTTAAAGGGTGTATTCTATTCAGTTATTGCACTATGATATGTCTCTTTTCTTCGGTATCTTGATAATTATTCCTTCTTCCCATTCCTCAGGGATCTTCTCTTCTTTCCACATTTTCTTTAATAGAGGATTTAGCAGTTCTACAGCTATTTCAGGATCAAAGTTTAGTACTTCTGGGTTTATATTATCTGGAACTGCTGCTTTCCCATTTTCTAACTATGTTAGGGCTAGTTGTATTTCAGTTTTTATAGTAGGGTCCAAATTTACTTCGGTTTCATTTTCACTATTACTATCTTTAAAATTTCTCATTTTTTGCTTACTTTCTGCTTCGTTATCATTTTGGTTGAATATGTCGGAAAAATATTTTTGCTATCTCTTCAATTGTTCTTCTTGTGTTGTTAAAAGCATTCCTGATTTAGTTTTCACTGGTATCTTCATCCTAAACTTTCTTTGAGACAATTTTCTTGTAAGCTCCTTAATGTCCCCTTACTTTTCCTCTTCTTCTGTAAGTTTTGCTTGTTCATTTATCCAATTTCGTTTATCCTTCTTCATATTTCTCTTTACTCACTTATTAATTTCTGAATATTGTGTTTGTTTATAGAATTTCTGTTGTCTTGTTTTGCTTCTATTTACATTTTGTTGCCAATTTCCTTGTTTCTATTTCTTTCAATGTCTTCTCTGTAATTCGTTCCTTTGGTTGATTTTCTTTAAAGCCCATTATTTTCTCATTTGTTTCTATATATACATTTTTATTGCCTTCCAACTTACTTCAAAGTCTGTATTTTCATTCCTGGAGGATAGTATCGAAAATCTGTTTTTCAGTTTCAATTTAAATTATTCCCTTACAATATTTGAAGTTTTTGTACAATACATTTCCTTATTCTTGTTTCAGTCTACTTTCTTGTGGCCAGTATTATAAACCTAAAGTTTGCAATCATGAGATGGTGATCACTGCCTATGTCAGCTCCTCTTTTGTTTCTCGCATCTAATAGAGAACTAAATCTTCTACTAATTGCTATATGGTTAATTTGATTTTCCGTTATGTTGTCTGATGAAACCCATAACACATTATAACATGTTTTATGAAGAGATACTATCCTCCTAGAATTAGATCATGGCTAGCACATAGCTCACTAAACAGTTCGCCGTATTCATTCACGTTTCCAATTCCATGTCTACCCATGACATGTTACAAGTCTTCGTTGTTTGGTCCAATTTTGGCATTCGTATCACCCATCACTATGATTGCAACCCTCTTTCGAACTGTGGTTATTTTTTCACTTAGTTGCTGATAGAATTCTTCTTTCGTATTCTTATAAGTCATTTCTGTTGGGGCATAACACTGTATAATTATTAAATTGCAAATTTCTTATTTAAATCATGCTGATACTATCCTTTCCGAAATCGGTGACCATTCCAATCAACATTTTTCTGGCTTCTTTGTTCCTTAAAATACCTACGTAGAAATAAATGTTAGAAAACTGCAACAACATTTACGATGAAGTGTGAAAAGCGGCTAAAGGCCCTGTCTGTAGTTCCGTATTTGCAGATGATGTACATGTGTCTGTAAACATGGGGCCATTAGGAATTACTGACAACAGTGTGGGAAAGAACAACCCTCAAACATTTTAGAGTGCCGTTGCTTCAGTTCGAAGGAGTATGCAAGGAGGTAAGTGAACCCGACATGAACACAGAGAACCAGAGCTTCCTTATGTATATGCCAGCAAAATAAAGATTACACAAAAGAAAATATTTTTCACAGCTTTATTATTATTTCAGAAGAGTGATTACAAATATCCCTTCAGTGCTACGAGAAGCACATTTTTATATCCTTTGGATTCCGATTGAGATTGTACAAATTAATTGTCACCAATTAGGTTGGTGACACGAAACATTACGTCAAATGTGCAATAGTATATTTGTCCAACATAATTAGAAGAATTGCATTATTAGCAAAGCAGAAATTTTAATATTTTTTTATTGACTAACTGATTGCTTGTCATATAGTAATTTCTTATCATTTTCAATTTTCTATTTACGGAATAACAGTGTTCTACAAATGAACGGCAGGTTATTATGTTTGTTTTCACAGAGTTTTATTATATGTTTAATGACCGTGTGCAGGTAGTATGATGTCAGCGCCACAGATGTTAGTCTGAAAGCAACAAATTCCATTTACACCTCAATTTCTGTCAGGTGTAACCACGCACTGACATATTTACTCTCTTCGTGATTTATAGAGCACACACTGTGGAAGCAGCACGCGTTCAGAGGCACGGCCAAACCTACCACTAGACTGTCACTGCCAAAATATTTGTAGGCTTTCATCTTCTATTCAACTGCGGAGATGATGCAGGATGCTGGTGAGTCAAGTTCTTATTGTTTTTCGCGTAAAACTTCCTTTAAGATTCTGAAGTGAGATGTTGATACCACACAATTTATAAGGATCATACAAGTATGCCTTTTTGTCATTTGCAGTTTGTGTGACCTTGGACAAGTGTTTAGTTCTAAAATTATACTTTAATCATTTATAGAGAAAGTGCACACTAAATCTTCGAATTGCAAAGAAATAATTGTTGGGATGGAGAAACTGCAATAGAGTTTAGGTTTTAGGTCTGGCGGTTACGTACTTTGAAGTCTTCCAAGTTGAGGGACTGTCGGTGTATCAGCTGGAAGAGGAAGGCATAATTGTTGGCGCCGTAAATATGAAAGTTTGCGTAAACACTTTGAGGTGCGACATTCCCGTTGTGTTAATCAAATCACAAAATGTAGACTCTTGTAGTCAAAATACAACTATATCATTTATATTACACACAGCTAACAATGGTAAATAGTCAGCAACTACATGTTTCGGCATCTAATGTCCATCATCATGTCGTACATCTAGTGTAAAGTAGCTATACAATATAAAATGTATTTTTTCTATTGACGAGATCTTGTTACCATATCATATAACATGCACTGAAGTTAAGCATGAAAACTAGTATAGTAAGTACATTGCCATGGGAGGCACTGTGCGGAGGGTTGCAGACCGGGAGCACCGGGGTATGCGGTGTCACCAGGTGGTCACCAGCGAGAGTGCTGTGGCGGTAAGATCAAGTTCGTAGTGCAGTGGAGGGGGAGCCACCTAAGTGTGGTTAGGCTACCAGCTCTGGGCGTTGCGTTGCAGCGATCCCTATTGTTCGGGCATGATTCCTTCAGAAGGAATGGTATACGTAACGTTGCAGGTGGTATAGATTTTTATCTGAGAAATAGAATATAGGAGACTATTCAATTTTATTACCAACCTTATGCACTTATTTGATTAAGAACTATCACAATTCACATTCAAAACCCCACACGTTAAAAATGTCTGTGATGCATAATTAAAAATTAAAACCCAACATGTTTCGGTCACAGTCTTCCGACCATCATCAGGGGTCAATCACCGTACTTGTGCAATTACTACTTATCTGCGTGCTTGCCTCGTCGTATTCCAGTATGTGGCTGTATGTTGTCTGTAATATATAAATGTATATATTATAGTTTATGAAATATTGGTATATGGACCATAAATCGGTATATCAGTAGGTGTGTGTGGCTTACCTGTGCGTCTGTGCATACGATGTACCTGTCCGTGTGGTTTCTGGTTATGTACTGTCGTCTCTATTCTGTGGAGGTTGCGCGAGTTCGTATAGTGGGTTGGGATCTTTTACCTGCTGTTCAGTGATAAGTCGGTCCAGTTGGCGGTACATTTGGATGTATAAGTTTTCCCAGTTATTCATTTCTTGTCCTTTTCTACATGGATGTAATAGTTTTAGGGTGTTCTCCGCTGTTCCATACTCGTGTCTATTGTTCAAAATATGTGTTGCATATGCCGAAGTTGTGTTATTAGATCTAATGTAACGTATATGTTCCTTGTACCTGGTGGTTATGGGTCTGCCGGTTTGTCCCACGTATTTCTTATTGCATGTTTTACATTTTACTTCATATATTCCTCTTGGATATGTGTTCTGTGTTTTTTCTGCTAGTTGTTGGTATATTGTGTTTGTGGCTTTGAATGCTATGCGAATTTCTGTGTTATTGAACAAACTGGTTACCCTTCTTATTATCGGACTATGGTGTGTGGATGTTACCCTTTTTTTCTGTACTTGTCTTTCCTGTGTGTCATTTGTTTTGGTTCGTTTGTCTCTACTCTTAGCTCTTTCTTTCTTTTCCATGTCTATAATTTTGTGTGTGGGAAAACTATTACGCCGTGCTGTGCTGAGTATATATTTCCGTTCTTGTATTCCTGCTCTTTCAGTGTTGGGTAATGTTATCATTCTATTTATGTAGTATCTATATGCAGCATATTTATGATCCTGTGGGTGGTTGGAGGTGTGTTGAATTGCGACATTTGTTCTGGTATGTTTTCTATATACGCTTATTTCCATCCCATTTACATTCCTAGTGATTGTCATGTCTAAATAGTTTATTGTGGAAATGAAGTACCACCGTCGAATGCCTATGTTTAGCACGTTGCGTGTGTGTGTGTGTGTGTGTGTGGATGTCCACACTCGTCTATCTTTGTGGGTATCAGCTCTCGGAAGTACCACCGTAGAATGCCTATGTTTAGCACGTTGTGTGTGTGTGTGTGTGTGTGTGTGTGTGTGTGTGTGTGTGTGTGTGTGTGTGTGTGTGTGTGTGTGTGTGTGTGTGTGTGTGTGGATGTCTGCACTCGTCTATCGTTGTGGGTATCAGCTCTTGGAATCACCACTGTAGAATGACGATGTTTAGAACGTTGTGTACGCATGTGAATGTCCGCCCATGTTATCACCTTACCTATTATCTCTCAGAACACTACTACCTGCTAGCGTAGAAAACTAGAACAAACTGAACGTGTATTCATTGTTTTCATTCCTAGCTCGTGAAGCCGCTGTATGAGAGTGCGACCGCTTCTTTGGGACGACTTTGTTATTTGAGTGGACGTACAACTGTGTTGGAGTACTGGTATGTTTGACCGTATCAGGGAACAAGAAAGGTGTTGGGCTTTATGGATGGTGGGTTTTTAGGACGGTGTCAAAGATCGCATTGGGAAATATAGTGTGACTGTAATTTAATTGGTTGTTGGATGTGTGTTCAGCTTGAATGTAATATCGTTCAAGTGTGTTAAGGTAACGGTATGGTAATGTAAGACCTTCATAGTATTGTGGATAGTTCCAAAGTAGTGAGCATGTTGAATTAGGTGTTGGGCAGATTTGGATGTGTGGCTATTACTCCTGAATGCGTGCTTTTGTTCGTTATACCGGATTAAATATCTTCGACCAATGTGTCCCACATAGGCTTTCTTACAGTAAGGATATGTGAGTTTGCATACTCCAGATGATGCATATTTTGTCTGGTTTCTGGTTTTTTTTTTTTTTTTTTGCATTAGAAGACTGTGAATGGTGTTATTAGCCCGGAAGGCGATTTTTAGTTTAGCGCGCCTGAATATGTTGGTGATAAATGTAGTTCCTTTCCCTGTGTAGGTGAACGCGGCCCTTCTGTGTGTTGGTGTTTGTGGGATTAGGTGCTGTTTTGTTTTCCGGCAGGAATGTTTTTGTGGGTTGATTGAGGAAGGAGTTATTGTACAGAATGTTGTGAATGGTGTTTTCTTCTTGTTGGTACTCTTCTTTCTGTAACTCATATGAGTTTAGTCTGTTGTATAGGAATTTAACTGCTGCTTATTTGTGTTGGGTGGGGTGATTGGATGTGTAAGGGATGATAGTGTCCGTGAATGTAGGCTTTCTGTAGATGCAGGTCGTCCAGTTGGTGGGGGTTCTATAAATTCATAGGTCCAAATAGTTTAAGGTGTTTTTCGCCTCCAATTCTGCTGTGAACTTTAGGCAGGGTTTATGGCGTTGAAATTATCTAAGATGGCTCGAATGTTTGTGTGGCTAGGGTAAAAAATTGATGAGATATTATCTACGTAGGGGAAATAATAATAATAATAATAATAATAATAATAATAATAATAATAATAATAATAATAATAATAATAATAATAATAATTATTATTATTATTATTATTATTATTATTATTATTATTATTATTATTATTATT
>Ga0268261_10002820_pt1 | contig 12564 bp, 12 predicted proteins | sample TergutNc150P1_FD_190353 | JGI IMG/M metagenome (GOLD analysis project Ga0268261, IMG submission 190353) | Nasutitermes corniger P1 segment gut microbial community from laboratory colony in Florida, USA - Nc150 P1 (SPAdes) (version 2) | ecosystem: Host-associated > Arthropoda: Insects >... | reverse complement strand
CGGTTGGACGTAACCCTGAAGCAGAAGGAAAAATTAGAACAATGATGATTATCGGTCAAGCGGTTGCTGAGTCTTCAGCATTATACGGATTATTGATCGCTTTAATCTTAATCTTTACTAGAATGTCATAATAAAAAGGATGGAACTAAATGGATAATGTAAATATTGAGCTATTCCCAGTCCTTTCAAGACTTATCACAGTTTGGATTTCAACAGGTATCTTATTCTTCTTCTTTAAGAAGTATTTCTGGAATTCATTAATGGATTTCTTACAAAAAAGAGAAGAGTTTATCATGGCCCAAGTGGATGCGGCAGCAACCTCTAACAAAAATGCTTTAGAATATGAAACAAAGACGCAGGAAGAGTATAAAAAAGCGGTTCTTGAATCTAAAAACATTATTGATAAAGCAAGAGATGAAGCAGTAACCCAAGCCAATGAAATCAAAGAAGCTGCAGATAAAGATGTCAAAGATAAGATTGAAAGATCGAATATGCAAATTGAAAAAGATAAAGCAGATGCTTTAAAAGACGTACATTCACAAGTGGTAGATATCGCTATGGATGCCGCAAAAGCAATTGTTAAAGACAATATTGATGAAGCGAAATCTAAAGATATTGTTAAAGATTTCATCAAGGAGATTAAAGCTTAATGGAAGGTATAAGCGTTGCTTATGCTAATGCCTTGTTTGATCTTTCTTTAGAAGAAAAAGATGATAAAAAAGTGTTAACTCAGCTTCTTGGTATGAAAGAGAGTTTGAGTGAAAACAAAGAGTTTTTGAGAATTTTGGATTCTAAAAATATCAGTAAAGATGATAAGAAAGATATGTTGGTTTCAATCTTTTCAAAATCTGTTGATAAGAATGTTTTAAATTTCTTAAAGTTATTGGTTGATAAATCAAGAATTAAATATTTAATAGGAATTATCGATGCCTATAAAAGTGCTTACTATAACCACTACGGTATTAAAGAGTTAATCATCTATTCAACCCATGCTTTGTCTGATAAAGAAATCAAAGAGTTAAAACAAGCATTAGAAGATAAGTATCAAGAAAAATATGAAGCGGTCAATTTGATTGACGAATCATTGATTGCTGGGATAAAAGTACAAATCAATGATTTGGTTTTAGATGGTTCGGTTTCAAATAAATTGGATCGTTTAAAAAGTACGATTCTTAGTAAATAATCTATAAAAGAAGGTGAATGTGTGAGTTCAATTAAACCAGAAGAAATTAGTCAACTAATTAAAGAACAAATCAAACGTTATGATGATAAGATTGAAACAAGTGAAGTTGGTTCAGTTATCAGCGTTGGGGATGGAATTTCATTAGTATACGGTTTAGATAATGCCATGTCAGGAGAACTGTTACAGTTTGGTGATGTTTATGGGATGGCTTTAAACTTAGAAGAAGAACATGTCGGTGCCGTTTTAATGGGTGATGATACAAACATTAAAGAAGGTGACGTGGTAAAACGTACAGGAAAAGTAATCGAAGTACCAGTTGGTGATGGGATGTTAGGTCGTGTTGTCAATTCACTTGGATTACCAATTGATGGTAAAGGAGATATCGCTTCTGATAAAGCACGTCCAATTGAACGTGTCGCTTATGGGGTTATGTCAAGAAAGGCAGTTAGTCAACCTTTACAAACAGGGATTAAAGCAATTGACTCGATGATTCCAATTGGTCGTGGTCAACGTGAGTTAATCATCGGAGATAGACAAACAGGAAAAACAGCAATCGCGATTGATACAATCATTAACCAAAAAGGGTTAGGGGTAAAATGTATCTATGTTGCCATTGGGCAAAAAGCATCTACGGTTGCACAAATTGCAGAAAAATTAAGAGTGTATGGAGCAATGGATTATACGACGATCGTATCAGCAACTGCTTCTGAAATGGCACCTTTACAATATATCGCACCTTATACAGGAATCACCATTGGTGAAGAATGGATGGAAAAAGGTGATGATGTCTTAATCGTATTTGATGATTTAAGTAAGCATGCGGTTGCTTATCGTACCTTATCATTACTATTAAGAAGACCTCCAGGTCGTGAAGCATATCCAGGGGATGTATTCTACTTACATTCACGTTTATTAGAAAGAGCAGCTCGTTTAAATGAAGAGTATGGTGGTGGATCAATCACTGCTTTACCAATCATTGAAACATTAGCAGGGGATATCTCAGCGTATATTCCAACCAACGTTATTTCGATTACAGATGGACAAATCTTCTTACAATCAGATTTATTCAACCAAGGACAACGTCCTGCGGTAGATTCAGGATTGTCTGTATCAAGGGTAGGATCTTCAGCGCAAATTAAAGCGATGAAACAAGTATCTGGTGCCTTGAAATTAGAGTTGGCTCAGTACCAAGAGTTAGAGGCTTTCTCACAGTTTGGTTCTGATTTAGATGACAATACGAAAAAAGTATTAGATCATGGTAAAAGGGTATTAGAAATCTTAAAACAAGATCAATATTCTCCATACAATGTTTATGATCAAATCGTTTCTTTATTCGCTTTAAAAGAGAACTACTTAGAGAAAGTTCCTGTTGAAGAGATCAAACGTTATGAAAGTGAATTATTAAAAGAAATCAACAAGACTGATATAATCAAACAATTAGAAAAAATAAATGAAATCACCCCTGAGATTGAAGAAGCGTTGAAGAAAAACATCACGCACTTTACAGATGGTTTCTTAAAAACAGTTTCTGTTGAAAAATAGTCATGGCTAATTTACAAAATACCAAACGTCGTATCAAGTCGGTTGATTCGACGAAAAAAATTACCAAAGCTATGGAGTTAGTAGCGAGTGCTAAACTAAGAAAAGCTAAGAATGAATACATGCTGACAAAAGAAGTCAGAGAGTATATGGCAACCAATATGGCTTCGGTTATTGCAGAGATTTCTGCTCAAACAGGTCATAGTGAATACATTGAATCTGAAGGTAAGAAAACCTTGTTTGTCATCATTGGTGGCGATATGGGTTTAACTGGAGGTTACAATATCAACGTTGCCAAAGAAGCTTACATCAATTCTAAACCAGAAGATATGTTTTTATGTGTTGGGAACAAACCTGCTATTTTCTTAAAAAGTAAGAATGCCAATATTGTTGATACAAAAGCAGTCTTAGAAAAGTATGTGGGTGAGGATGCCAAAGATGTTAGAAGTTTAGATTCTTTCTACCAAAGTTATGATTTGGTTCGTGTCATCAAGTACATGTACGACAACAAAGAAGTCGATACAGTAAAATTGGTTTATACCAAGTTTAAGAATTCGGTGACATTCATTCCGACTATTTCAACACTAATTCCTGTTGAAAACAAGTTTACACAATTATTATCACCTTTTGAAATAACAGGTGATCCAGAAATGTTTATATCAGACTTATTAAAAAACTATTTGGCAACCAATATCTTTACTGCCTTCAAAGAAGGTACTGTATGTGAGTATGCTTCTTCTCGTTTAGCGATGGAGAATGCTACAGATAATGCCCAAGAGTTAAAAGAAGAACTATTATTAGAATACAATCGTGCAAGACAAGCAAACATTACTCAAGAGATTTCTGAGATTGTTGCTGGGTCTGATGCCTTATAAGAAAGGAAGAAAAAGTTTAATGGAAAATATTGGAAAAATTGTTCAAATTACCGGACCTGTTATTGATGTTCGTTTTGACCAATCAAATCTTCCTAAAATCAACAACGCTTTGGTCGTAAAGGCACAAGAGAAAGAAATCGTTGTTGAAGTTGCCCAACAAATTGGTGATGATATCGTTAGATGTATCGCTATGGATGCAACAGATGGTTTAGTAAGGGGAATGGATGTTGTCGATACTGGCAATGCGATTACTGTTCCTGTAGGGGATAAAGTATTAGGACGTATGTTTAACGTTTTAGGAAAAGCCATCGATGAAAAAGAAGAATTAAATGATACAGATAGATTACCAATTCACCGTGAAGCACCTGCTTACGATGAACAACAAACCTCTGCTGAGATGTTTGAAACAGGAATCAAAGTCGTAGATTTAATCTGTCCTTATTCAAAAGGTGGAAAAACTGGATTATTCGGTGGTGCTGGAGTAGGTAAAACCGTATTAATTCAAGAGTTAATCAACAACATCGCATCTGAGCATGGGGGAATCTCTGTCTTTGCGGGTGTTGGAGAAAGAACTCGTGAAGGAAATGACTTGTACCATGAGATGGCTGATTCTGGCGTAATCGCTAAGACTGCCTTAGTCTTTGGACAAATGAACGAACCACCTGGTGCACGTATGCGTGTTGCCTTATCTGGTTTAACGATGGCAGAGTACTTTAGAGATCAACAAGGACAAGATGTATTATTGTTCATCGATAACATCTTTAGATTTACTCAAGCAGGTTCAGAGGTATCAGCCTTATTAGGACGTATGCCTTCAGCCGTAGGTTACCAACCAACGTTAGCGACCGAGATGGGTCAGTTACAAGAGCGTATCACATCAACTAAAAAAGGTTCGATTACATCGATTCAAGCAGTTTATGTACCAGCCGATGACTTAACCGATCCAGCGCCTGCTACTACCTTCGCCCATTTAGATGCTTCAACAACCTTAGATCGTGGAATTGCTGCATTAGGTTTATACCCAGCGGTAGATCCTTTAGCTTCATCTTCAAGAATCTTAGATCCTAAAGTTGTTGGTGAAGAACATTACGGTGTTGCGATGCAAGTAAAAGAAATCTTACAACGTTTCAAAGAGTTACAAGATATCATTGCTATCTTAGGGATGGATGAGTTAACAGAAGAAGATAAAATCGTTGTTGCTAGAGCAAGACGTGTTAGAAACTTCTTATCACAACCATTCAACGTTGCTGAACAATTCTCAGGTATTCCTGGAAAATATGTAACCATTGATAAAACAGTTCAAGGGTTTAAAGAAATCTTAGAAGGTAAACATGATGATTTACCAGAACAAGCCTTCTTATACTGTGGTGGCATTGAAGATGCGCTTGCTAAAGCAGCTGAAATGTCTAAGTAGGACACTCTTATGTTTCAATTAATCATATCAGAAGCAGAGATGAAGGTCTTTGAAGGTCTAGCTAAAATTGTTAATGTACCAACTGAGAATGGGATTGAAGGGATTCTTTCAAACCATGCTCCCATGGCAGCTAGAATTGTTGATGGATTAATGTCATATGAAGATGAACAAGGGAAAAGATATGAAATGACTGTTAGTCGTGGCTATGCCTTTGTTTGGAACAACATTGTGACAATCTTTGTTAATTCGGTAGAATACTTGTTTGAAATTGATGAAAAAAGAGTCAAAGAAAACATTGAAGAAAACGAAGAAATTATTAAAACATCAAAAGACAAGTTAGAACTTGCAGAAGCAGAAGTGAGACTTGCCAAAGAAATCAATCGTTTGAAGGCACTTCAACGTAATAAAAGTAACAACTAAATAAAAGGCTAAACATAGATTGTTATGTTTAGTCTTTTTTGATTGTGGTATAATGTAGCCTTAGAAAGGTGGGTGATAAGATGTTCAATTTTAATTCAATTAGTGTCAATGATTTCTTAAATATAGTTAAACGTAGTGGCTCTATTGATAACAGAAGAACCTCTTCTCATACACCTCAAGAAGGTACAAGAATCCACCAACAAATACAAGATTCTTATTTATCTAACTATACAAAAGAAGTTTATATCTCACATCATGTTGTGATTGATGGGATTGATTTAGATATCAATGGTAGAATGGATGGACTGATTACCTTTAACGATCAATACATCGTTGATGAAATCAAAACTAGTGAAACTGATTTTGATAAACTAGATCAAAGTAGAATCGATCGCTACTTTTATCAAGGGATGTGTTATGCCTATTTCTTAGCCTTTGACAAACAATTAGAGTCTGTCGGTGTTCAACTGACTTATTATCAAACAACCGATAAAGAAATAACCAAGACCATTAAAGAGTTTACCTTTGAAGAGTTAGAAAGCTTCTTTTACGATTTAATCAATGATTATAAAAAATGGTTACACTTCTTACAACAATGGCAAGTAACCAAGAATGAGTCTATGTTACACTTAACCTTTCCCTATCAAGAATACCGATTGGGACAATACGATTTATCTAAAATTGTTTATAAGAGTATTCTATCCAAAAGAAATCTATTTATTGAAGCACCAACGGGTGTTGGTAAAACCATCTCTACTTTGTTTCCAGCTATGAAAGCAATACCCAATCTACACATCAATAAAATCTTTTATTTAACTGCAAAAACGATTACTCGAAGCGTTGTCTTAGAAACGTTACAAGAGTTTAATCAAGCACAACTTCGTTTAAAAAGTGTTGTTTTTTATGCCAAAGACAAGATTTGTTTTTTAGATAAAAGAGACTGTAACCCAGATAAATGTATCTATGCCAAAGATTACTATGATAAGTTAAATGCTTGTATCTACGAAATGATTACTTCTCATGATACCTTTGATAAAACCCTATTAGAAGAGTACGCCTTAAAACATGAAGTATGTCCTTTTGAACTATCCTTAGATTTATCCTTGTTTTGTGATTTAATCGTTTGTGATTACAATTATCTCTTTAACCCACATGTCTATTTAAAACGATTCTTTGAAACAAAGAACAATCCTTATATCTTCTTAATAGATGAAGCCCATAACTTAGTCGATCGTTCTAGAGATATGTATTCTGCTTCTTTATCAAGACATTCAATGAGACAACTAATAAACTTTAAATTTAGACGTAAGAAGTTAAAACAAATGGTGATTGATATCAACGAAGAAATAGATAGCTTACTTTCTAACTTAAACCAAGAAATTCAAGTCAACAAACAAGCAAACTTCTTACTCAACCACTCCTTGATATTACTATCTGAACAACTTTCTAAATGGTTGCTCGATAATCAAAAGAACCAATACCACGAACAAGTCTTAGAAATATTCTTTGAGATTAACCAATATATTAAGATTAGTGAGTTATACAATGAAGGCTATGTCACAATTATTGATAAGAACAAAGATACCTTTATCAAACAATACTGTATTGATCCCCATGACTTAGTCAAAGACAATCTAGACAAAGCCTTATCTTCAATTATCTTCTCTGCCACATTAAGCCCTATTGCTTACTACAAAGATATTATTGGTGGAACAAAAAATGATTTAGAATACATCGTTGATAGTCCATTTGATTCTAATAACTTTAAAATCATTGTTGATGAAACGATTAACACGTCATATAAGTATCGAGAAAGATCAGCATCTAAATTGGTAGAAACCTTAAAAAATTACATCGATAGTAAACAAGGTAACTACATGTTTTTCTTTCCATCGTATAAATATCTCAATGATATTTACCCCTTATTTGAAAAAGTGATTGATTCTAATACTCTACTTATCAAACAAGAACTAGATATGGATGAACAACAAAGAGAAGCTTTCTTGGATATCTATCGCAACAACAAACATAAAACATTGGTTGGCTTTTGTGTTATGGGCGGTGTCTTTTCAGAAGGTATCAACTTAAAAGGTGACCTATTGATTGGAACAGCCATCATCTCTGTTGGGTTACCTATGATTAACTTTGAACAAGACTTAATCAAAGATTATTATCAACATAAAAACAATAAAGGTTTCTTGTACGCCTATAACATACCAGGGATGAATAAAGTCATACAAAGTGCAGGTAGAGTCATTCGTACCAATGAAGACAAGGGAAGTCTCTTGTTGATTGATCAACGGTTTAATCAAGATTTGTATGCATCCTTAATGCCACAACATTGGCAACATCGCTTAATTGCCAGTAACAATCTTCAAATGATTAATGAACTTCAAGCATTCAATAATGAAATTTAGCACTCTGTATGAACAAGTGCTATTTTTCTTGAAATGGATGATTTCTTGGTTTATAATTTTGTATTAGGGAGTGATAAATTTATGAAAAAACAATTCAAAGCAGAATCAAAACAATTATTACAATTAATGATTAATTCAATTTATTCAAACAAAGAAATCTTCTTAAGAGAATTAATCTCAAATGCTAGTGATGCCTTAGACAAACGAACCTTTATTGCATTACAAGACAAGCAATATAAGGTGGATAACCCACATATCTTATTAGAAATAGATAAGAAAGCCAAAACCTTATCTATCATTGATAATGGGATTGGAATGTCTAAGGAAGATTTAGAAAACAATCTAGGTATGATTGCACATTCTGGATCTAAAGAGTTTATGAGTAATCTTGAGTACAAAGACAATCTAGACATCATTGGACAATTTGGTGTTGGCTTTTACTCATCATTTATTGTTGCGAGTAAAGTAGAAGTTTACTCTAAACAATTAGACCAAGATGCCTACAAGTGGGAATCAGATGGTATTGAAGATTACACCATTACCAAGTCTAACTTAGATTTTGAAGGAACTAAGATTGTTCTACATATTAAAAAAGGTGATGAGTATAAAGAGTTCTTGCAAGAAGAAAGTATTGAATCGTTGGTAAAGAAATACTCTGATTTTATCAAGTATCCAATTCAAATGGTTAAAGAAGTCAAAGATTACGATTTAGATGAAGAAGGTAATACCGATTATACTAAATATACCAAACGTAACGAATTAACTACCTTAAACTCTATGACGGCGATATGGAAAAAAGACAAATCATCTGTTTCTAAAGAAGATTATGAAAACTTCTATATGTCTAAGTTTCATGATTGGATTGCCCCATTAAAAACCATCCATAAAAATGTAGAAGGTAAATTTAACTACACCATGTTGCTATATATTCCTTCACACAAAGGATTTGATTTTTACAATCCAACCTATAAAAAACAAATCGATTTGTATTCAAGAGCCATCTTAATTGAAAACGATGTTGACTACTTAACCAGTGATGCCTTTAAATTTGTTAAAGGAATTGTAGATAGTGAAGACATCAATCTAAATATCTCTAGAGAAATGTTACAACACGACAGTAACGTTACCAAACTTAAAAAAGCTTTAGACAACCAAATTAAAAAAGAATTGCTCAATATGCAGAAAAAAGACAAAGAAGATTATGCTAAGTTCTATGATGAGTTTGGTATGCAATTGATGTTTGGTGTCTATGAAAACTTTGGTGAAAACAAAGACATGTTGAAAGATTTAATCATGTTTAAAACAACCAAATCTGATGGAAAGTATATCTCTTTAAAAGAGTATATTGAAAGAATGCCTGAAAACCAAGACAAGATCTATTATGTTGCTGGTTCTTCAATAGAACAAATCAACAAACTACCTATCATGGAAGATTTATTGGATGATGAAAGAGAAATCTTATACTTAACCAACGATGTTGATGAGTTTGCTTTACAAGTCTTACAATCGTATGAAGACAAATCATTCTTATCAGTTCAATCAGCTGATTTCTTCCAAGATGACAAGGTTAAAGAAGTGGTTGAAGAAAAAACCAAGGAAAATGAAGATTTCTTATCATCTTTAAAAGAAGCTTTAAAAGACCAAGTCCAAGATGTTGTTGTATCACCTAGATTAAAATCTAATCCAGTTGCCTTAACTTCTAAAGCAGGTTTATCCATTGAAATGGAAAAAACATTGGCCCAACAAAGTGATAATCCTGGTTACAAAGCGGATAAAGTATTAGAAGTCAATCTTGATCATGACTTGTTGAAATCTTTAGACAAAGCGTATAAGGATGATAAAGAATCGATTCAAGATTATGCGAAACTTTTATATAACCAAGCCTTATTAATCGAAGGATTATCGATTGAAGATCCAATTGAGTATTCAAACCTTTTAACCAGATTAATGTTAAAAGCAGTTAAGTAAACATACAATGTTCATAGTAGTGTCAAGTAAAAAAGGTTGACACTACTTTTTATTTAGCGTATACTTATCGAGTACTTATAAAAAGTAGATAAAATTATAGTAAAGGAAGTATAGAATATGGCTGTTAAATTAAGATTAAAAAGAATGGGTTCAAAACAAAAACCATTTTACAGAATTGTTGCTGCAGATTCAAGATCACCAAGAGATGGTAGATTCATCGAAACTGTTGGAACTTACAATCCAAATACTCAACCTGCAACTGTTGACATCAAAGAAGAGTTAGCGTTAAAATGGTTAGGTAACGGAGCTGCACCTACAACAACTGTTAAAAACTTATTATCAGATGCTGGTGTAATGAAAAAATTCCACGAAAGCAAACAATCTAAGTAATGAAAGATTACGCTAGTATTGTTAAGACAATTGTTGCACCTTTATTAGAAGATGCATCAAGTCTAGATGTTAAAGTTTTACCAACTGCTAATGATAACGAAGTAAAGATTTTGGTTATCGCTAAAGAAGATCAAATTCCTCGTTTAATTGGTAAAGCTGGTAAAAACGCCAATGCGATCAGACAACTGATTCGTGCAGCTGCTAGTGATGAAGGTAAAAAAATCTTAGTAGATTTTGAAGCGTTTTAAGAGAGTGAGCAATCACTCTTTTTTCTTTGTCTAATAAAAAAGAACAGTCTTAACACTTATCTTTGATAGTATAGTATAATCTTTATGAGGTGATAGTGATGAGTGAATATATAAATATTGGTTATATTGCTGGTTTTCATGGGGTTAGAGGAGAGGTTAAAGTAAAAGCAACCACTGACTTTAAAGATGAAAGATTTCAAGTAGGCAATACATTGATTTTAACCAATAATAAAGAAATGGTTGAAATGAAGATTAAATCGGTACGTGAACATAAGGGTTTTGTACTCGTTAATTTTGAAGGGATTACCAACTTAAACGAAGTAGAAAAATACAAGGGATATGAAGTAAAGGTCTCTTTTGATGATAAGATTGAGTTGGAAGAAGATGAGTTTTATTTCTTTGATTTGGCTGGTATGAATGTGGTTAATCATGAGGGTGAGATAGTAGGGACTGTTGTTACAGTTATGGAGAATGTTGCCAATGAGATATTGGTCTGTCAAATAGGTGATAAAGAAGTATTGATTCCTTTTGTTAAAGCCATTGTTACTAAGGTAGATAGTGAAAATAATAATATTTATCTTGCTGATGTAGATGGATTGTTCTAATGAAGTTTAAAGTATTAACCTTGTTCTCTGATATGATTGAAGCTTTTTGTAATCATTCAATTATAAGAAGAGGGATTGAATCTAACCATTTAAGTGTAGATATCATTGATTATAGAGATTATTCTACCAATAAACACCACAAGGTTGATGATACGCCTTATGGGGGTGGACAAGGGATGGTCTTAACGGTACAACCTATAGATGATGCTTTAAAAGCTAATAAGTGTTCAGAATCTAAAGTTGTATTGGTTTGTCCTACAGGTAAACCTTTCAAACAAGAAGATGCGAATTTATTGGCTAAAGAAAAAGAATTAATCTTTGTTTGTGGTCATTATGAAGGTTACGATGAAAGAATACGTTCTTATGTTGATTATGAATATTCTATCGGTGATTATGTCTTAACCAGTGGGGAACTAGCTGCTATGGTTATGATGGATGCCATTGGTCGATTGGTTGATGGTGTGATAGAAAAAGCCAGTCATCAAGAAGATTCTTTTCAAAATGGTTTATTGGAACATCCACAATATACCAAACCAAGAATCTATGATGGTATGGAAGTACCAGAAGTATTATTGAATGGTCATCATAAATATATTGATGAGTGGCGTTTAGAACAATCAGTTTTAAAAACAATGAAGAATCGTCCTGATTTATTAGAGGATAAAGACTTAGATCCTAAAATTTTAGAAGTCATAAACAAGATAAACAAAGAGGGCTTATAATAATATAAGTTCTTTCTTTTGACTATCAAAATAAATTCTTGACTTTGTATTATTAGTATAGTACAATCATATTATCAAAGGAGGTTTTAATATGAAAAAAATATTAACCAGTTTATTTGTTATATTATTTGTTTTAACAGGTTGTGGGGGTCATAACCAAGATCAACAAGTCAAAGATCAAGCGATACAAGCTTATGTGAGTGCTGCTAACAATATGGTAGATAGTATTGTTAAAGTAGAGTTATCGGCTAACCTAAATGTGCCACGTTCTATGTTGGTACAAGATGAAATCAATATGTCTATCGATTTAAATGGTCATGTCGATTTAGCACATCAATTGATGCATTTTGCTGGAACCATTCATTCTACAAGTGAAGGAATGGAGAATGTTGTTTTTGAAGTTTATATCGATTCACAATACACGTATGTATACACTGATGGACAATGGTTTAAAACAGTAAATGATAGTGTCGATATGGCATCCTTTAACCAATCAATGAATACTTTAACCATTGAACAAACAACAGAGATGTTTGATCAAATGAGAAATATCTCTTATACTCAAGCAACTAGAGATGGTGTACAAGGATATATTATCAGTGGAACCATTGATAAAGGTATACTAGAAGGATTACTACAAAATGCTTTGTCTCACTTAACACCTGAACAAACACAAGGGATTGATTTGTCACAGTTAAACTTAGATATGATCAGTCAATTAGATATTAATACCAATACGTTTGTTGCTGGAGATCATTCATTCATTGAAGTCTTTGATTCAAG
>Ga0268261_10002819_pt1 | contig 12566 bp, 6 predicted proteins | sample TergutNc150P1_FD_190353 | JGI IMG/M metagenome (GOLD analysis project Ga0268261, IMG submission 190353) | Nasutitermes corniger P1 segment gut microbial community from laboratory colony in Florida, USA - Nc150 P1 (SPAdes) (version 2) | ecosystem: Host-associated > Arthropoda: Insects > Digestive... | reverse complement strand
CAAGCGTATGAAAACCAGTGGCTGCAAGTACAGTTGAGGTTCCTGATGATGAGCGAAATAACGCTCGAAACATGTTGTACTATTAATGTACGGTGGAATAATAAATTCCCTTACTAAGCTGCATCTCGTTGGTTATTGCTACTAGTCATCAACACACAAATTTAACATCGTGTTTTTCCAAAAGAACAAGCAGTAAGTCTTCTTATTTTGGGTAAATGTTGATTTTTGAAATTCTTGAGCCTATTAGTAAAATTCTTTAACTTTTTTATGCTCGTCCACAAAACATGCAAAAGCGGACAATTAAAGTAATTATGACCGTCTGTCCGTCCGTAAAATTGTGTCCACATGAAACAACCCTTTGCCAATGGACGAGTTTTCATAAAATTTGTTTTAATTATTTTGACAAGATAAGCCGAAAATATTAAGCCTTTATTAAAATCTGACACAAATAACAGGTACTTTACATAAGGACATATTTATATTTATGGTAGTATCTGTCTGAATTATTACTTAAAATTAGAAATTTCATAGACAAATTTTCAGAACAACTCAAAACACATATTTTATGTTCAGTAACGTTTCCTGAAACTGGTACGTGTGATAAGAAAATGTGTACAGATGTGTACCGATAGACAGACCATAGACAGCAATGTAACACGTCACATGGTTATTCCTTACTGGATAATTAAGTGTACAGACACAAACTGTGTACAGTTTTGTACCGATAGACAGACCATAGACAGCAATGTAACACGTCACATGGTTATTCCTTACTGGATAATTAAGTCTACAGACACAAACTCACAAAACGTACTGTTTAATCCCTTTTTATCTCAAGACTAATTACTGGAACGTGCCTCAGTGTTACGTTATAAGTACATTACTTGTCTTTTTGGCATTTAGCATTTTATTTGTGCGTGGTGGAGCAGTGTGCATATTACTACGTCATTTTAACAGGTGCTTGACTTTTGTAATTATGTGATGAGTTGAATATTGTGACATACAGCAGTAAACTGGTTTAGTTGTAGGACGTACTGTGAAGGGTAATCTAACTGCTTGTTTCATCTAATTTTTCGCCGAAAAATATGTATTTTTTTTTTTTTGCTTTGAACTGCGGTTAATCTACGCTGTAAGGCGCAAACAATTAGAAGTGTAATATCTGGAAATGAAATAACATGCAATATACATTTTCCTGTAAAAAATTTCACTTAAATATTTTATTACTGAATTTTTTATAAATTCCTGTATTTTCCTTTCCGTACCCTCACACTTTATACCATTTTTTGTCCCTCTGAAAAATTTCCTTGCAAAATCTTCACCGTCTACTGTAACAAACCTAACCAAAACTCACTGTCACTCACAACACTCACCCCTTCTGCTGTTCTACCAACACACATTCAGCTATATTATTTGCAGCAAGTCTGAGCACTTTCATTAGTTCCCTAATTCACATGACAAAAGACAGTTGACTGTAATAATTTCAGTGACTGATCGAAAATGTAGCTGACACATTAATGTCAGAGATCATTACTGGATGATTTCAGTCAACTGAAGCCAAAACTTTCTTTGTGTAACTCTTTTTGTATCTCAACTATTTCGACATATTTACACTCGATTACATTCGTGAGTCAACACAGATGCAGTGACAGAATTCCATATTGGCTACAACGATCTCGGTAGCTGACCGGTTTAATGTGTAAGTCTGCATGGGTTTCTTTCGTGGGATCACGGGTTTGAATCCAGAAATGTACATGGAACTTTTATCTTTGTTTGGTTGTGTGCTTTATCTCGTAGCGGCTTCTGTGACAAGCTGGTTACTCATTCGGAAGAGTCCTGCCGTGTGTGCCTGTGTGTCTAATTGTGTGAGTGATTTATAAACCTCAACAAACAGTCACTCTAGCCCTCAATTTGTCTGCAGCACCACAGAAAGAAAGTAACATATACTTTACTTACATTCAGTCGAATTCCAATCAGGGACTTCTTCCACCTGCTCGACAGTGCAGTTGTTTCTGTCGTGTGGACCCTTTTTATAGGGTGTATTTCAGAATCAGCTGAGTGTCAAAGGCAATCATATCTTAACGGAAATACCTGACATGTGCGATAGTCATGGAGCATTGCATTATGAATTTTTGCTCCGCCCACATTGATAAAAATAAAGAAGTCCGCACTTCGTTCTCAAGATTTGTTAATATACAAGATGTTTCTAAAAGGCTTGGACAAACTTCTCTTTGATGAGACTGTACGCCGCGGTAAATCCCACAAGTTAAGCGCCCGTGGATAGGCCCATACACTATAACGGAGATTGATAAGCTTAATGCTACCAAAACAAGGGGTCGCAAATCAACCAAAGTTTCCGTTAACGGCTTAAAATCCTTTTATTGATTTAAGTGCGAAGATGGTAAGCACGGCATGTTCGCTCTTTCTATAGAGTTTACTTCTGAACTCGTCGTTCTAGTTACCTGGATGATGCTTAGAGCGAGAGTGGGAAATTCTGGTTATGAGATGAAAAGGCGAATCGCTTGGTGTTTATTTTGGGGATTTAGTTCATGCCACCTTGTAGACCCCCGCATGCATAAGAGCAGTGTGTGTCCCTTTACAGATGATGGCGAGCCATACGTCACCAACCTCCTTGCATTTAAGTTTATGATAGAGGAATCACATTGCCAAGGTTTTGGACTCCTTGCATACCACCCAGCTAACCTTTGAAATTCTGGTGGACATCACTGCAAAAGCTCAAAAGGGAATCCTACCACCAAGAGTTTTATTGCTTACCTCATTAGCGGATGCCTGAGGAAGATCAGTTCCCCATTTTCCTTTGTTACCACCTTTCCTATCCCGTGGGTAAAAACAACACTCACGTGCTACACCAGCCTAGTGATGTTCTACCAAGAGGGGTTTGGATACGTGATATCGATACCATCAGTGCACAAGAGAACATTTAGTATTTTAAGAATTATCCTTATATATGTACTCACAGATCAATAAAACTTTCTGTATGTAGATTTAGACAAATCTATATTGTGTTTATATTGGGTTCAGATCGAGCCAGGAAAATTATGTTGAGTTTATCTGTTTCCCCAGGCATTTGAGGTGTAAAATGGCTTTTCTCTAACGGGGGAATTGTTGTATAGTTGCTGTGTAGTTGATAGACATTGTTTCTCTCTCTCCCTCTCCATTTTGTGCAAGATTGTGGTACGTACTGCATGTAAGTCACAAGCTTATTTCATCGTGCTGAGTCCTCGCCTTTCTGTAACTGATACTGTTTGTTTACATTTTCATTCTCAGTAAGCGGACTACGCATGGAAAGAATATAGTCTCCTTCTACTTCTTTTTGTTTATATGTGGTCGCGAAATGTGTATTATAGAGCGAGCCATGTGTGGGATAGAGAGCAATGCGTAACTGCCTTGTGCTCCAGTTGCAGTTTGCCGAAGTATGTCGGACGGTGACGAGCAGCTTTGTATGAAGCTGGACGATCAGTGCTAATGTCAGTGAATGGTTCTAAGACTCCGAGATTTGAACTCAATACAGTTCATTTGTATCAGCCTTATTCACTGTTTATGCACAATAAACTCCTCTACACTTTACGTGGGTATTATTGTGTGTGTGAGCCCTGCCCAAATCCCCGTTTTAACTGAAGTTCGAGCTCCGTCCCTCCTGGAACAATATCCACGATACGCTTTCTACCGGGACCGCGCAGGATAAAACACCTCAACAAACAAGACCTTTAAGGCCAGTATATGATGATCTTTTATTATGCTTTTAACAAGTTCTTTTGGGGCCTCTTCGGCGATAAGGTTTGAGGTCGAGATATTACCCTTATCCTGTAATCAGAGATCATATTTTCTTTCAATAAACCTCTCGTATAACCCAAGCAAGTCCAGCTAGAACTGTAACTCAGGCACAAATTCAGAAGGATAAAAAAAAGATTTTAACTTCTTTATCAAAAGCCTCTGCCAACATGCGGCGCTGTAACGGGTTGCCGGTAAAATGTTTATTTTTGGCACTAAATGATCGGGATTGATTCCTAATTAAGAGTTTAGCATAACTTTCTGCCTTAGTTGTAAATGCCTCTTAAACCTCATTGCCGACCTTAGTAAACCAGTCCATTTGACACCAAAACGTTTTCAAAAATTCAACTTGATTTTCTTCAGAAAAAGATTCTAATGTGTAGGAAAGCTGTTGTAAATTATCTTCCATTTCCTTTCTCAGATTTGGTCTGGTATTGACCCACAGCTGTTCTACCGCCGTCTGCCTTAGAGCTTGCTGTAAAGCTAGGACATTCTCCTTATAGCTCGGACTGATTTCATCAAAACCATCCAGAAATATTAGAATTCCTACCTTCTGCCTTTGCCACAACACTTTTTAAGTAACTCCAACTCTAAACCAGGTTCACGCTTTATCAATTTCTCCGATAAAATCTCAATTGCTTTCTTCTTATCGATGCGTTATTTCGGAGTGCCTTCAGTGCATATATGCAGTTTTTAAGTTAATTCTCACCACAAATTTGGCTGGGAATTTCTGTTTGTTTTATTTAGCCAGATGTGTCAGTACGATGCATTTACCCATCCCTGTTGAATCAGAAATCAGCATCACTCTCTGTTGCTGTGCTTGTTCCAAAAGATTGCCTAAATCATTAGGTGTAAAAATGTGTTAGTTCTCGGTATTAAAAATCTATGCAGTGTTTCTAAGCTTCCTTGCAATTGCCGACAAATAATGTTCCCTGATTTGTCCTTCTCTAGCCATTGTATATTGTTGTTTGGATTTATCTGACAGAATGGTTTGCATTCTTGCCCAGTGGAAGCTATTAAATCAGGAAAATCTTTCGAGGTTTTATCACTGAAAATATCCTCTTTAATACATTTCTGCAGACATAATATTCTTTCGATATAATAACATTCATTGTAGGCACTTGTAATAAACACTGGATCAGCAATTGTAAATTCCTTTTCTACCAGTAAAGCATCAAGAGTCAGAAAGTTTGCTGCTGCAGATTCAGCAGACAGTAGATCATTTAGAGAAATTCTAGCACCTTGAAATTTTACTCGCTTTTGTAGTAATTTCTCATGTAAACGAGATGTTAAATCACTCAAAGTTAAGTGTTCATCTCTGGCAACAAATCCATCCCTCAATGTTTTTTAGATATATCCTTCATAAAAGTAACGGTGACACCTTCTGACTGCGTGGTCAATATAATTTTTATAGACTGCTCCTCCTCAAGGTATTAAATAGAATATTGTGTATCTGTTTAGTTTCAGTAATAAGCATTTAATTGTTCTCGCACGAAGTCATTAACAGATGTGTTGCTCTTGTCGACTGTAGTAATGTATTCAAACTAAACCTTCCATCAACAAGTAACAAGTGCTCTAAAGTCATTATGCTATAATAAACTTCACCGAGGCCATCGGTCATTGACAGTGTTTTTCCAGCATCTGATGTACCAATTAGTCCTGTCCATGCATCCCCATCAACCGTGTGGAATTGAAGTACTTTTTAATTAGTGTTAAACTTGACAGTCAAAACACAACTAGTTTTTACGTGTTTCGGCCCCAATTAGGCCATCAACAGGTCACAAGCAGATTATATAATAGAGGGAGCCAGAACGCTGTAACACATAAAATATATAAAACCTAAATTCTAATGTATGTAATTACAACTAGATCTCGCTGTTGTTATTATATGTACAAAAATTCTCGTGGATATTTAATAAGTTTACATATATGCTGTAGAAAGGCCGTGTTTGGGTCTTCTTTTGTTTTTTATACCGTTGTCAGTATTTGTATACTATTCTGTTTGCAACACAATATTTGAATGTAAAAACGTTGAGGACTTGTTATTGATTTTGCTCTATGATCTGTTGATACTATGTATGTACAAACATGTAGGTTTACTCCGGTCTAGGGAGGTCGTCAGCTGCCGTTTGTTGTGCTGTTTTAGAGGGTAATATCAATTTTTTGGGTGTATGGAGAGCCGTTGTACTGGAATTTGTTTGCTATTATTCTGTTATCGTTGAGCCATCTTGTTAGTAGATGAATCTGTTGTAGACTTCGATAGTAATGGTCGTGGATTCTTTCCTACTTTGGTTTCCTGTGGGGAATAGTGTAATGTAAGTGTGGCGTAATGTTGATTGCAACTCAGTGTTTAGCCGAGGGAGGTACTTACTCGTAATGATGGTGTTGTTCTTTTATTCCTCTTGCACTGCTTTGACGCACTTGAATATTTGTTTACTGTGCTGATATCCCTCCTGTGTAGCGGATTCTCTCGTGTCAGACTGAATACTGAACACTGAACACTAGTTGCGTTTTGACTGTCAATTTTTAACCCAAATTACATATTTCAAACACAACGGGGATGAAACACCTTCAGATTATCAATGTCAGGCGAGGCCTTGTCCACGAATATGAAAATGTGAAGAGGAAGCTATTCAACTCTAAAGCTAATATCTATTTTAGCCGACAGCGTCATCAAAAGTGGCTAATTCCAAACTTCGCCAAGATAAAGATCCCTACTAAATCTCCCGCTGCAAAACCCACACAAAAGAAAACACAAAATCTGAGAGATAAGGACGAAATAAAGTATTTATATATATGAAAAAGCAACAAATAAACTACAGATTATACCACCTGCATTTATCCTTAGCCAATACATAGGGCAACACATGGCAATGTATCCAAAAGACTAGATGTGTTTTGTCTGTCTATTTGTAATCCTAATTATATATTTCAAACACAACGGCGATGGACCACCTCAAGCAATACTTTGGACTTCGCTGTTTAGAAAATTTCCAAAACACAAAATATCGGTTTCAAAATAAAGTGGGATTTCATTAATCTGTTCCAAATAACGCCTTGTTTTATCGTGATAAAAGAAGTTTAAAATCTCATTTGATGACGAAGCCCTTTTCACATTCTCTTTTACCCGAGGGATCAGTTGAAGCAACGTTTTCACATAGGCAATCAGTGCCTGCAATGCACAGTCATCTGTACATCGTATTTTGTCATTTTCAATATCCAAGCTTTGTAATACTATTGTACCTTCTGTTTGGGCCTGGTTATTTTTCATTGTAGATAATAATTCTTTAGGCTGGAGAAGTTCCGGCAGCTTGCGTAAAAAAAGGTAACTATCTAAAAAAACTGCCACTCTTGCTGACAAAATACGGTTAACCTACTCACCCGCTCGTCATATTCTTTAGTTTGGCAACGAATAGGTTGGTAACCTTGAAGCTGGAAAGTATCGTCTGTAATGTTTGGTTGGTTGCTATTGAAATTCTTTGTCAATTTACAGAAAAGTCTGTAAACATTTCTTCACCATTGGGCCAATCGATTACTACCTGTATTTTTCTTATGCCAAGTTCATTTTTTATTTGCTTGCCCTGTTTGAAGATCAAAGACTTGCACATAACAATATATAAATAATAATAAACACATTTCGCAAAAGAATTTCACTTTATTTCACTACTCTTCAATTCACTTCACTTTAGTTCTGTACACTACACTCCCCATTTTTCACTTCACTCCACTTTTGAGAGTTTCGTCAACACACTTCAAAAAATTTTATTTCTTCTCAGTACAAAAATATATGATTTGCATGGCAAAGCCACTAGCGTCTCTACAGCAGTTGGTTCCAAATTTTGATTATCCTATACAGAAAGGAGTATTTACCGATATTTGGTCTTTGTTTTCCGACCATAATTTTACGATCGTAATCATTCCTGCTCTGGTAGCATGGTCCTTTTAACGTGTCCAATATAGATTTCAATACCGGAATATGTTCTGTCGTTATGTATGTCTCTGAAAATACAAGGTTATGTGGGTGGATATAAAGGTTGAGATGGTATGCTGGAGTTAAATGTGTGAGGGCAGATGTAAAGGTTGTGATGGTTTATTGGATTTAATTGTTTAATTGCAGAACGGTGGAAGTAATGGCTCTGAATGTTGTCTGGAGTTAACTTTGAGAGGCAGGACGTTGGAGTTACTTGTTGTGATGGTTTGATGGAGCTAAATGTGTCAGGGCAGGACGGTGGAAGTAATGGTTGTGATGGTTTGCTGGATGTAATTGTGTGAGGGCAGAAGGGTGGGTATGTTGGTTGTGATGGTTTTCTGAAAATTGTTGGAGGGCAGAACGATGGATGTAATGAGAGTGATTGATTGTTGGAGTTAAATGTGTGAGGGCAGAACGATGGATATAATGGTATATTCGAGGGACCTGTGAGAATTAGCGGATAGATAGAGGAACTGGAATTGGCAGAAAACTATCATTCAGTTGTGATTATTTGTGTAGGTGCATATATATATATATATACATACACATATATATATTTATTTATTCATAAAGAATTTCGCACATTGTAGTTATTCCTGTGTTTTGCTAGTGTAACAAACAGATAAATTCTGCTCATTTTAATTGCAATAACGTTGTTCCCTACAAGTAATGAAAGCCTTAGTGTAACCAAAGAATTGCCCACTTCCAGAAAAACATCTAAGGGAATCAACACGAGGTACTTACGAAGGACAGGATGGCTATTGGAGGCAAAGCATGGCGGTGAAGGAGCGAAGCGTAGGGCCTTTCAGTGAAAAGAGGGTGGCTACGTATTTGACAGCAACTTTAAGAAGTGTAATGAGGTGCGAACCGTCGGTGGTCTACATTCCTTGGATGGAGAGCCGTAATGTACCCTTTGAAATCATGTACAGGCTGTAACAACTGAAAGTTTTCGTTTATTTCAGTTGCTTCACTGACCGCTAACTCTGCTCTTACATGAACGCGGACCAGTGCAGCTCCTTACGTTATTGCTGTTTACAAGAAATCAAGGCAGACAATTTAGTGTGACTTTATATTGGAGAGTATTTATGCTACTATTGGTTGGTTCGTAGTTATCGGAAGCTCATCATAAATGGCACTATTGCATGGAGACGGGTAAACTCCAAAGATTGTGGGAAATTCTGTTACTTTGGTAGTGCGTGGAAATGCCTCACTGACCATAAATATTTACTGAATGAAAGAGTGACAGAATTTGGCGCTGTTGTTAGGACACAGTGAAGATATTAAAACAAATTCTGATATAGGTGGCAGGCAGTGCATTTAAATTGCGGGTAAAGATTGGATGATACTTCACAGCAGGTGGAAACTGGTTTTGCAGAGATAAAATTTATTTGTAGACCGGTGTTATTGTACTGATCGATAATATAGATAGAGAAAAGCATTTAAATCCAGGTGATGGTCGTGAGACACCTGAAGCCATCCATCTGAATCACGTTTTCTTGAAACTTTACAAACAGGCAATAAATTTAAACTGCAGTATATTATCATACATTTAAGCCATTTACAGTGTAGGAACATTAGAGTGTACTTTAAACTTTGGTACTGAAGATTATCAAAGTATAAACGGTTTTAATCATACTATATTAACAACTCTCATTATCACCCTAACACACATTAAAATGTATTACTACCATGACTGATAACATTCACTGGCTCTCTTCCTTACAATAGCCACTCATGACACTGTATGCTCGTATGGAGATAACAAGTTTGTATTGTGTAAAACAGCGAAACTTTGTACCTAATTGCAAAGCAGTTTGGTTAAAAACATAAATATTTGTCATATATGAAATTTAATAATATTTTCCCCAATATGTCTACATTTTCTATCCACTGTAGTTTTTACACCAAATGTCTAATACCATACACCATTTCTGTATGTCTCAGTATCTCCCCCTCCTTACTGCTGTCCCACGGTTTTGTCGCAAAAAAAAATTACTCTACCCAGTTTTGTATACAGATGGAGCCAAAGTCACTGTGCAGCTGAAAAACAGTGGCGCTACACAGTGCTGACAGTGGGGAAGACCTACACACAGAAAGAAGAAGATGGCTGCATGACCCCAGTCACACAGTCCGAACACTTACCATCACCGTACTATCAGGCAATTGTGCATTACATTCACTCACTGACACCAAAAAACATTACACAAATCCTACTACCGATAGTTGAACAGGAAATTTTCCATCACCCTGTAGCTCACACACACACCAATGTACAAAACGCTTGTTATTCCAAGGCCCATAAACAGCGTTGTATGTCTTTAAAGTAGGGGAGGCTTGTGTCGCTAGAGAGTTACAAATTCGCATATCCGCCACGTTGTTACCTACTAGGGAACTGATAATTATAATGTCGAAGTGACCTTAAAATGTATAACGTCATACATCGTGACATTTTGTCAGCTGGTTCAACATATGGATATAACTGACACATACATTGATTACGGCATTATAAGCAGCGTAGTGGGAAAGCAAGCCTTACAAAATCCCAATTTCTTGACGCACTATGGCCCTGGGGTAGATTTATCCTCTAACAGAGATGAGTAGGAGGAATATTTCTTTGGGTAAATATGGCCGTTGTGTAAGGCTGACAACCTTACAACATTCATACCCCTATTTTCATTAAATATGAGTGCATCAAACTTCTGGAACCGTCGGGGCCTACCCAGACGTCAGAAAGGATTTTTTTTTAATTTTTTGTACTTAATGAAAATAAAAATCCAGGATTACAAATCTAGTAACTGATTCGTTTCTCTCCTCTGAATCACACGTTTCTCTGTGTTTGAGTTTCTTCCATCCTCGTTTCAAAATAATGTGCTAAGATTTCATTCCTAACGTCCGTCAATGCGCTGTTTTACAGCTAATCCTACCGGGAGGAGTTTTTAAATATTTCCTCTTGACTGTACAGTTACATTGCTTGATTGGTTAAAAACGGAGAACAAATTATAGTTCAAATGAAAAACCTATAAATGTGTATAGTCTAAGGCAATTATTGTTCTTTATAACGGAGACATGCTGTTTTTTAAGACATGAGTTGAAACTGAAGAATGAGTTGACCATCGCAGATTGTAGAATCAACGTCCAAAATGTCTGCCTTTCTTAAGAGATATAGCATCATATCCCACCGCTTAAGGTATCTTGTATAAAATCGATTGTAAACCGGTTTATAATGTAGAAATTCTGACGATGTTAGGTGGAGCTGAGTTTAGACAGATACCTTAACTGCGGCCGACAGTTGGTTACATGAAGCTGTGTCTAGACAGAGAACTGAACTGTGGCCGACAGTTGGTTACATTGACCCTTTAAATGCCGAATTAAATCCCATCTGCCATTTGCTGCCTTTATTAGGAGCTCACCACATTCTCCACTTTAGCAGGATAAGGGTTAATCTGTATGTAGACAGAGACCTGAACTGTGGCCGAAATTTAATTACATGGGGCTGTGTGTATAAAGAGAACTGAAATGTGGCCGACAGGTGGTTAGATGGAGCTATTTGTAGACACCGACCTGAACTGTGCCCGATATTTGGTTACAAGGAGCTGTGTGTAGAATGAGACTGTGGACGACATTTAGTTACAAAAGCTTGTGTAGACAGACACCTGAACTGTGGCTAACAGTTTGTTACATGGAGCTGTGTGTAGACACAGACTGAACTGTGGCTAACAGTTTGTTACATGGAGCTGTGTGTAGACACAGACTTGAACTGTGCCCGATATTTGGTTACAAGGAGCTGTGTGTAGAAAGAGACTGTGGACGACATTTAGTTACAAAAGCTTTGTGAAGACAGAGATTGAACTGTGCCCGATATTTGGTTACAAGGAGCTGTGTGTAGAATGAGACTGTGGACGACATTTAGTTACAAAAGCTTGTGTAGACAGAGACTGAACTGTAGCTAACAGTATATTACATGGAGCTGTGTGTAGACAGAGACTTGAACTGTGCCCGATATTCGGTTAAAAGAGCTGTGTGTAGAATGAGACTGTGGGCGACATTTAGTTACAAAAGCTTGTGTAGACACAGACTGAACTGTGGCTAACAGTTTGTTACATGGAGCTGTGTGTAGACAGAGACCTGAACTGTGGGTGACAGTTGGTTACATGAAGCTGTGTGTAGACAGAGACTTGAACTTTGCCCGATATTTGGTTACAAGGAGCTGTGTGTAGAATGAGACTGTGGACGACATTTAGTTACAAAAGCTTGTGTAGACAGAGACTGAACTGTGGCTAACAGTTTGTTACATGGAGCTGTGTGTAGAGAGAGACCTGAACTGTGGGTGACAGTTGGTTACATGAAGCTGTGTGTAGAATGAGACTGTGGGCGACATTTAGTTACAAAAGCTTGTGTAGACAGAGACTGATCTGTAGCTAACAGTTTGTTACATGGAGCTGTGTGTAGACAGAGACCTGAACTGTGGGTGACAGTTGGTTACATAAAGCTGTGTGTAGACACAGACCTGAACTGTGCCCGATATTTGGTTACAAGGAGCTGTGTGTAGAATGAGACTGTGGACGATATTTAGTTACAAAACTTGTGTAGACAGAGACTGAACTGTGGCTAACAGTTTGTTACATGGAGCTGTGTGTAGACAGAGACCTGATCTGTGCCCGATATTTGGTTACAAGGAGCTGTGTGTAGAATGAGACTGTGGACGACATTTAGTTACAAAAGCTTGCGTAGACAGAGACTGAACTGTGGCTAACAGTTTGTTACATGGAGCTGTGTGTAGACAGAGACCTGATCTGTGCCCGATATT
>Ga0268261_10002818_pt1 | contig 12566 bp, 5 predicted proteins | sample TergutNc150P1_FD_190353 | JGI IMG/M metagenome (GOLD analysis project Ga0268261, IMG submission 190353) | Nasutitermes corniger P1 segment gut microbial community from laboratory colony in Florida, USA - Nc150 P1 (SPAdes) (version 2) | ecosystem: Host-associated > Arthropoda: Insects > Digestive... | reverse complement strand
GAGTGTCGTGTGTTGTCAGGTAGAGGTCTCTGCGACGAGCTGATCACTCGTCCAGAGGAGTCCTACCGACTGTGCTGCGTCGTTGTGTGTGATCTAGAAACATCAAGAATGGGTGCTCCATATATATATGACATTAGTCGCCTAAGGGTTAACCAGCAATATATGAAAAGAAAGATTCTATGAATGAAGAGTAAAATCTTCAATGAAGCCTTCTTCAGAACGCACTTGAAGGCAGATTGTATTATGAATGTAACAACAATGAATGAACCAAATAAAATCCACATCAGAGCTTCAAACAAAGATCCCCCTTGTCATGTAAACGCAGAAGGGGAAATAATGGAGTAATGATACTGTCTGTTCTTTAGAATGAACTGGCCTTCGTGTTGACCACAGAGGAACACAAGGATGAGCTGCTATTGTAAAACTTGACTTCATAATTCCCTGCTTCCTTCCGGCCGTGGTTGAATTAACTTCTCAGGCGCTGAACGCGTGGAGTGATGTTCCACCCCCACGTCTCTCTCCCTCAGCAAGTGACGGTCAACTTCCGTACAAACTTCATCATCAAGTCATCAATCTGAATACAGTCGGTTACAATAATGTTTCTGGTCAAGGTAAAACGTGCCATCTGCGTGAATCTATCCTTACATATGTAAACAATCGTCATGATGTGTGGAAACCGATAATTAAGCTCCGGATGTTTGTGGGGACGCGTATCAAGTGAATCTCTAACCTGACAATGGACAGTTTCTCTTAAAATAAACCCACCACGTCGGTGTGGATTGATAAGCCGGTGCAGTGGCTAGTTATTTTTTCGATTAGCAGCTGGTATAAGGGCCTCTTTATTGGCACTTGCTCATCACTGATCTGGTGCGCACTTAGTCTTTCATCTTACGGCTGCTTGCAATTTCTGTCTTACGGCTGCTTGCAATTTCTGTGCATAGGTAAAACGGTAAAGATATGCAGTTCACCTCTTTCTGAGTCCGGGTTTCCAAAACTGTTATATTTCACAAATATTTGTAATTTTTGCATTCTTGCCACAGCGTTAGATAGTGCATATGTACAAATGTTTGCTACTCGTACACTGGCGCAGTTTAGAAGGTCAACTGGAAAGACCCAGATTGGCGCAACATTCCTTTGAACAGAATCGCCGGGTGCTTTGAAAGGAATCTAATATTTCGGGGATAGAAAAGTGTATAGAAAATATAAGGAAGCAGCCCATGTGTTATGTTTACAAAATCCCATCATCCGAAACAGCATTGAAATTTCGACAATTTGTTATTCTTTGATTAGGAGAGAATTGTCTAAATAATACGTTTGACCCCATGAAGATTTGCAATTTTCTCTACAGATGGTTTTAGTGGTTTTTTAATGGTTTTATGGTTTTAATTTGTGGATTTGTTCAGGCTTTAATTTTTAAGCCTTGAGATTGTTTATTAATTTTTGTATAGCTCTTTTCCGGGTACTACCTGGGGACTTGATCTGCTCCCTGGCTCATATCATAACAAGTTGACTGTTTCTATGGTAACCAGTGACAGAAAATAGCTCGAACTAAGTGGTACACCAGACGGAAACAAAGCCCTTTTCAGAAGCTTCGTGTTTTTTTAATTGTATGATGGACAAATTAAAAAAAATAATTTTTTTCAGTAAGTCGTACTTTTCTGTTTCCCACCGACTGTTGGTAAATGTGACGCAAGGCAAAGGCATCACAAACGTTTACTCAGTAAATCTTAATGATTGGTTGACCATGCATCGTAGTATAACCTTGGTTGTTCTCCAACTTGATGCACAAAATTCTTATTTATTTACATATAATATATTTATTAAAATCCTCTGCATGTTTCGAGCACTATTCCGCTCATCCTCAGGAGGTCTACGTCGCTATTGAATATATGCAGCCTCTGGTATTGTCACTCTCTGCAGGTGACTGTCTTGTGCACCTGTTAAGAAAGTTCTTTCCTAACCGGTGCACAAGACAGTCACCTGCACAGAGTGACGATACCAGAGGCTGCATTTATATATATATATATATATATATATATATATATATATATATATATAAAATTGCTACGTAGACCTCCTGAGGATGAGCGGAGTATTGCTCGAAACATGTAGAGGATTTTAATAAATGTATTAAATGTAAATAAATAAAAATTTTGTGCATCAACCAAGGTTTACTCAGTAGTTACAGAATTGTTACTGCTGTCTGTACGACTCGTTTATACTTGACAAATAAATAAACGATTTGTATAAGGACAACTAGTATCATTCGGTAAACAGAGTGCAGAACGCCCAGTACTTGAAGCGTGAGATAGCTATCATAGTGACTAGGTACATATTCGCCAAGTACATCTGAAAGCGATTTTTTTTTCCAGAAAACTACCAGGGGAAAGAGTAACGTCATTGCTCACTTGGTTCCCTGTACAGTGCACAACTACTGGTGCATTTGTCAAATACGTCACTCTTGGGAACGTGGCTGAATGGAAAGAACACAGGGTACAGATTTAGAGGACTCTTTTATAGGAAGCACGCAGCGAAAATTTGTACCTGTGCATTTTATATGTGTGTGCGTGTGTGATTGTGTGTGTGTGTGTGTGTGTGTGTGCGCGCGCGTGTGTGTGTGTGTGTGTGTGTGTGTGTGTGTGTGTGTGCGCGCGCGCGCGCGCGTGTGTGTGTGTGTGTGTGTGTGTGTGCGCGCGTGTGTGTGTGTGTGTGTGTGTGTGTGTGTGTGTGTGTGCGCGCGCGCGCCTACGTGTACTAGTATGTATATGCATATGTATATGCATATGTATATAAAACAAATCATACAAAGAGAAACTAAAACGCTACCTTCGTGCTGAAATTCCAACAATAATGGGACTTACATTAAGTATAATACTAAAGCATTTGACAAAATTTCAACAATTTATATCATCTTTGTTGTTATATCCAAATACTGTTATGTTTTGTGAAAAATAAAAAGAGACTACTTTTTAATTCTGTTCGTCTTTCAACTTTTCACTTCGATGGAAATTGTAATATAAAATAATTAACTCGGAGAGACGTAGCCTGTACTGTACCTTAAGAAAATATGGCAAACCAAATGTAGCCTTCATCGGAACAGCCAACCTGTGTTACAGATTCCATTGTAAGATCTAAAGCATAAAAACCAGGTATGATAATTACTACAGTGCATGTAAAGTTTAATTATTTATGTACGCCTTTACTTCAGAAACATTTGATATAAAACTCCTCAGCTCGTACACAAGAAGAAACAGAGCACGTAACTGTAAACTGCGATGTACTTCCTAAAGCAAAAAGGTGCCATTCTAGTTCCGTGTTTTTTTTACAGGTACCGATTTCAAGTTTCGGAATTAATCGCAGTGGTAACAAGTTGTATTTTCATTTTCCTAGTATAAATAGACATATTATTTTGTCACTATTTAGCATGTCGTATTATTGTGACAACAAATATTTGTTACTTACCTAACAACATTAACCGATTGGTCTCCCATTGGAGACTGGCTGTTCTGTAACACGTTGTCAATAAAAATAAGGCACATTCAGGCAAAGTAGCAAAATTTATGGCATGTAAGCTATAAACTGTACTTCCGCTTACTAACACCTACATCACACGTAATTCGACATCTGCAGGACATGAATTATCCGAAATGAAAATAAACACATTACATATGTTTACTAACCTTGACATAAAGGATCTGTAGGTGAAATCCGTTATGGATAAAACCTGGAGATTAACTCTGTTCTGTGTGAGTTAGTAACACAATTTTTCGATAAAACGTAGATGAAATACGATTATTATACTTTCATCTTTCTACCAATTCCATCAGAAGGATGAAGTAGAAAAGCCTGAAAAACTTCTAACAAAGCGATTATCTTCAATCCCACATATGTTCAGTTAGAGATATTGCTTGCTTATGACACCGCCCTTTTATCTTCTAAAGTGAACATGGACAGAACGATGATCAACCGACAGAGAGGGCTAGCAAAAGTTCCAAACCTTACTCAAAATGGCACATAAAGTTTAGTGATGAAGAAATCTTTCTCTATGACACAGAAGTCTCCAAAATTTTCCCCAGCATTTCGTGGATAGAGACCTGACTGTGCAGAAAATATTAAATGGTGTAAGACTAGACTGACCTTGAAGACCCTTCAAAATTGTGCATGAGAAGACCGTCAGTACTAATCTTCATCTGTGTACCCTTTTAAATTGTGACCAACCGCCAACGCTGAGCTCCACATATTTAAGGTTCTTATCCGGTTAATCAAAACTTATACCCTTCAGTTATGGCTGGACGTGATCCTCAGCTCCCCCAAGAAGGTATAGATATTAGAGAACACAGTTCTGAAAAAATAAGACATATGCCGCTCTCATCGAAGCTTCAACTTCCCTTTCAAAATCTCGGCACCATTTGGCTTCACAGATAAAATAAAGACAGCACAACCCTATGTTGCAGCATGATTAATTCCACAAAATCTCCAGCGTGAGGCGCAGGTAAATTTAGCGAGCCTAGACGGATGTCACAAGTCGGGAGAGTGCACAGATTTGTGTGTGCGTAGATCAGTGTGTTTCTGCAGTCAGAACGTTTGGGGTGCCAGTATTGGTTTGCTTACGTAGCAGCTGCAATCATATCACTGAAGTAGGGGGCCGTACGGTTCTTGTGACTGGCACTGAAGGTTGTCATGCAAAATGACAGGGACTTTTTGGATATGATCCTGCTAGACACCAACTTTGGTATGAAGCGATCTGTTATATCCAGTTGGGTTAATGGAAGCGCCGCACAGAAAGCACGGTAAGAAAAAAACTGTAGATTAACAAGCATTTCACACGACAGTTTACTGATAGTTAACAACGAATAATGGATTTATAGCATACCATTAAGCAATTATGTATACATTATTTGAATAAGAAAAACTGTACCCGCCAAAATACTTTGTATATTTTACCAACTCACGCACTGTTGAATAGTGGAGAGTATATATTCTGTTGTCAACAGACAAAAAAAACTCTTCTTTAAATAATAGCCCTAGAATTAGTTATATCGTAGAGATTCTAGGTTAAAACTAAATATTCGACCATTAATTCATAATTGGTCCCACGCTTTGATATAGGGATGGGTTAAGGATAAATTCTGCACCACTGTCAAGCGGTTGACACCGCCCTGTAGAATAAACCGAAGAGACAGCCGTAAATAAAACTCAACCGCAAAAGGTGTTGATTTGACCATACCTCTCAACAATTTTACTCAGGAGAATTCTTCGTTGAATTTCCTTCCTGATAAAAGCAATCTCGAATGATACTTCCTGTGGTGTTCCTCAGACTGTCCCGATGAATGCCGAAAGGACATCCCGATTAGACACTTCCTTCAAATGCTTTCCAGTTTATTTGCTCTTACGTATAGCGTCGTAAAATAAACCACAGAAAATTCCCTGTCGTATAAATTCAGAAACTTGTGGGCTGTGGATGACAATGTCGCCTGCTTCTGAAAGTTGTCTGTCGTAATCAGTTTCGCAGTATAATCTAAATTTTTATTATCAAGCAACCAAACTCATGATGAGTGCTTCCATCGCCTGAGTCTTCAAACCTTGCATCCTCTTTCCACCACGACAATAATTATCATATGCGGTACACAGAAAATTTTCAGCCGGTAAATGCTAACAAATAAACGGACAAAACATATTATTAGGCCTTCTGTTTCCTGTTTTTAATTTTGTCCTCACAGGACAATTTAATATATTTTCTACAAACAAAGAAGAGCTCTCACAATACCAGTAGTATTTCTGACGTAAATTCCTAATGCATGAAGACAATATATTTGACAATTGTCCAGTTTGTAGGCACCAGTTTCTTGAATTGTGTATACTTGATTACTTCTACAATCACAGGAGAGAGAGGAAGAAGGAGGGGAAGAATAAAGATGGCTGTCTAGTGAATGACGACAACAACAACAAAACTGAAACACAATGAAAATTACTTCACCAACCGCGAGTTCCCCTTCCCTCTTGCTGCTTCCTGTCCTACCACGCCCCTAACCCCCTCTTCAGGCTGGTATTACGCCAGATTTCAACATACAATAGAAGATTGACTTCCGCTTCACAAAATGGTTGGAAAAAATCTGAACATCTTCTGTCGAAATTTCCTCGAATTGTCCATATTTTGGTAGACAGAAAACATGCTCCCTCGTGAAAAAGGTCTATTGACGTAGGTGGAAGTCACACGGCTGATCAAGAAATGCAGTACTTTTGTGGAAGTCGATGATTTGTTATATTGTTATAAGAGTCAGCAATTTTACGTTAAGATGTATCACTTAGTATGAAACTATTCGTAGGAGAATGTGCATGACTGCCATACGGTTTCGTAGGTAATTCAACTGAAGCGTGAAGATTACCTTCTTGGGAATGATGAAGTGTAGTTTGGTATCAGTATGCCGACATCTCAAAGGATCATACTGCGTGTGTCCTCAGAGACATATCTTGGAAGACAGACAATTTTATGATCACAGATATAAGACAGTCAGATCTCACTACCAAGCTGCACCAAGTGTCTGCATAAAGGGATAAGAAATATATAGAACTAAAGCACTTATTTCGTCGCAAAATTGCGGATTATTATTATTATCATTATCATCATCATTATTATTATCATGATCATCACCATCATCATCGTCGTCATCATCATCTTTATCAACATAACACACAACAGCATAACAATGAAAATCATCACTTCACGTTCGTAACCAAATGTTTAATTAGGCATTTCCTAATTATTCTACGATACACGCACACCGCCTACCGTTCCGCCTTGAGGCAATCATCCTTTCAGTAATGGGCGGGGAGAACAAATAGTTATGTAGTAAATTCCGATTATTTGATACGACACAAATAAAATTCTTTACACCCAAAACAATTTTATAAACTACCTTTATCGCACACGTGATTCAGAGACTGTGTAAGTTTGACTACCTGTGGAATGAAACAGGGTATATTTTCCTTGGACAAAAAGTATTATCGGCGCTGGTTTTCGGTAAATACATAGCGCGCTTTATTCTGGTATAAAATGATAGAAACGTGAAGCTAACCTGGCTTCCTCCTAGACATGAAACGTGAGAACTACTTATCCAAGCGTCTAAATATTTTACTTTTTCTTGACTCAGTTTGCAACAAGACATTGTGCTCCTGTACAGAGGCCTGGTTTCTTGGAACGTACGAGAAAAGACGTATGAATCAAGTTTCAAGATCTGATAACTCTACCTCATAAGATAAACAAGTTAATATTAAATTATCAACAGAATCAGTGTCTAACATTTCGCAACTTGCTGGCTGTAATAAATTGGTACTTTCATCTTGAGATTCTTTGGCAAACATGAAATACGAAGAGAAACACAGCAAGATAATCTCCAGCGGCAACATTTTCCTATACACACTAAATAATAATTGTAAAAGTATATACAACTTTATAAAACTGTGCCGCTTGACGGGTGGAGCGTTACGTGTTTTCATAACGTGACGTCACTTCAGCTAGGTCAAAATGGCAGAACAGAGTAGTCACGTGATAAAGGGTGGAGTACAGGCCGTGATTACTGAGTTTTGCAACTTCCGGTTTCTTTCTAATGCTACGACAGAATATTACAACTGCTTAGGGAGAAAAACTATCAATCAAACTGACTACTCCATATTTAACCTCGATCGTCCTAAAATAAGGAAAAAAAAAAGATTTCAAAGAAAATTATTTGGTTATTACAAATTACAGTTAAAGGACACGCATACTGTAATTTCGTCAGAACAATGACAGACGACTGGACATGACGATATAATATGTTTCCTTACCTGTCATTTATAAGGCTGCTTCGAATGGCCTACATTACGCGGAACTCTTCTAATATTTTTCGAAGTTCTCATCAAGAAAGAGACCCATTTCACACAAATCCAGTTCAGTGTTTCTTCTAATTTGACTCATATCCAGTCTGCATGCTCATAGCACTTCAGTTTGTCGATCAGGTTTTACAGTGCAAAGAAAGGAAATCTTCACAGAAGCTCTTGGTTAAGCGGACTGTAAGCATGCGCAGTTCATAGTCATACGTACCTCATCTTCACGTCGAACAATGCAGTGGTAAAAAACTTGCTCCAACTGCGGAGACTTCGTCAGATTTAATATTGTTCGTTCCCTGAATTACGATTTTAATTGACTTAATTAATTTAAATTACCAAGAGATGCACACAGACTACAACAAAAGAAAAATTTGTTTATGAACTCTCGAATAAGTTTCAGCGATACATCGCCATACTCATGACGACGCTAATACAAAGGAATATAAGATTAATACATAAAAATAATATATAAAGCTTTTAAAATGTATAATAGCAGCTACAAACATAAAAATTTGGATGCTATAGATAATGTAATACTATAGAAGATGTATCACTGAAACACGTAAGAGGGTTCATATATAGATACAATTTGTAATTTTTTGTAGTTGGTGTGCATCTGTTGGTACACATAAATAATTTCACCGCATTTTGAAAAAAATATCACTACATAGTTCAATAAACCGATGCATGATAGTATAATGACTATATTCGATGCTGACAATGTAATACACAGCACATAGCATCATTATATCCAGAGCTAGTGTATTTAACACCGATTCATGGCAGCATTGACCAATGTTTTAGGCTTAAATCCTGTTTCAAGAACAGTATCCAGTTCCACAGGACTGACTCATGGTAATATAAACACTACACATGGAGGGGAGAATTGTCCCTACATAATTCCAGAAGTCCAGATCATGGTTATTTAATCATTACATCTCGTAATGAGGAAATAACTCAGATTATAATGTCACCGTCATGCAGTGCCTGTTTGAAATTCGCCTGCCGGATCATTCACTAAAAACTTTGCTTGGCTAAAATTAAACATATTTTTTACTGTATCAGTTGGAAGCTGTGTTGTTTAACAGAGTGCAAATTTGTATCACTTATACTCTTTCCAGAAACCCACGAAAATTCCGATACAATATAAATAGGCCTATTTCTGTACAAGTATTCAACAGCCTATAACTGAGCAGACCAGTGTAGAGGTAACAAGACAACACTATATGAGCAGACTAATGCAGACTTAGTAAAATGCTGCTTTGGAGGAACGGTGTAGCTGTAACAAGATAACGTTTTAGAGGTACACTGGACGAGTATTAGGTTGGAATCTCAGTTTATTACCAGCTATCCTGACAGTAAGTGCAAGTAAAACAGCGAATATTTCAAGTAATGAAGCGTAAGCTAGGGAGGTGAGGAAAGGGTGGAATTGGGGTGCTCAGAACCCTTCATAATTATCACGGAAAACTAATTCCACTAGCCATTCTCTGATTTGAATTAATAATCGTCTTATCATAAAACCACATAAGCAACCCACATTTCACTTTAAGAAAAACGTCAATGAAGCAATTTCCTACTTGAGAAGTTAACGGTCGCTCAACTTCACAAGAAATTCTCCCCGTTTATAAAACCCGAATGTTCATTGCTTTCAAAATTTATGTTCTGCATTCCGTGTGACTTAAATAGTGGAATAACTTGGGATGTCATAAAGTAACAATTTCCTTAATCACAATTGTTGTTTTTTAGAATAAATCACATAACAAGATTTTTAAATGTAAGGTACAGATCATCAGTAGGGAAACACAACACATAAGTGTGTAAAACCAACAGTAATAAAGGCGAGCAAAATAAAGAGTATATGCATGTGACAAATCTAATTTACTTTTGCAGAAGGCGGTGAGGATGATGCCAAAATAAGCGTCGTAAGGCGTTTATTCTAAACAAAACCATTCTGATTAAGGTAGCCGGTAATCTACAACTACACAAGTTCACTACCTTGTTCAAACTAAGCAACGCCACCTTCATAACCAGGATAAACATATGGCGGCAGCATTAATATATCTACCAGTATGCACGGTGCCATATACCAGAATATATTAATCATAATATTTGAATACAATAAGAGTCACTCGTAAAATTTAAAATAAATCTACATTCGTCTTCATTTTCGTATTTTCTATTTTGTAGTTAATCAAAATATTCTGTAACAAAGCTTAGAGACGTTAGGCCAAAATACACAATTAGTGACTATGATGCTTCGAAATTTTTGATACAGTTCGGATATTCGTACATTGTTCACAGCATCATAAATTTCATAGGCTATCCTGTGAATCGTCTGTAATACGATAAGAATCGGTGCAATTGACAAGTTCCTAATTTCGAAAATACAAAATTATTTCTTACATAATAATAGACATGTTTATTATCTGTTTTTAAAACAAATCACACATCATAACTTCAAAATTCTCATTAACCACACAGCTTCTGTTAAAAATGCAGGAAACAACAGATTTTGTAACAAAATCGATACGCCTCGAATAATTTCATTTTAATATCACTGCATTAATACACGTGTCAATTATATATTTTGAAAATATTATGACTGAATGTTACTGAACTACACCTTTGTAGTGTAAATAAAAATCCTATTTTAACACCATGTGAACATATTCTTCTTCTAATAGTACCTGTGTAGCTATCAATTTAAAGTTTATACGCCAAGGTGGCAGTTCAACTCCTCTCATATTTTGAGTATACGAACTGCACAGCAGTAGTCTAGGCCAAAAATTCGCAAATGGAATGTAGAATTATCCCCTCAAGTGTACTAGCAGGCAACCGAAAACCTTTCGTGATTGCGAAGATAAATTCTCATCTTCTTTGCCGGGAAGTGATTTTTTAGGCAAGCATTTACGTGATAAAGAATGCAAATATACAGGATTCCTAAAATAATGTAATACCACACAAGTAGGAAATATCTAGAGAGAAATAGGAGAAGATAAATGTATACTTCAAGCGCTAAAATTTGAAATAGAACTAGAAGTGCCTAGTCTGAATCTCCGCTGGAACAGTGGATATTCTGACTAAGATTTACTGTGGTTTCTCTCATTCCCTCAAGCCAAATGAAGGAATATTATTTCAAGTTAACCAACAACAGCATTTTCCCACATTCCATCGTATTCATAGCCCAATAAGCATTCCACAGTTTTACTCTATAAACACTGAGCTATAATATCTGTCGTCACAAAATCGTAAATGCGCAATAAAAGGATCGGACCCCAAGTAGCAGATTGTTTTGGAAAATAAGCTTCTTCTCTAGCAATCTTAGATCTAATCCGTCACAAAGACAATAACAGCAAATCATTCATCCTAAGGCAATCTCTCGTTTCGTCACAATAATTACCCAAGGATAGGCGTACAGGAAATTTTCTTAACGTCACTTCACAAAATATACCTTTGCAATAGGAGATATAATAAACATGACTAAAATTTTGGATAATGTTGACGTTTTTCAAGACTATCTCTGCGGAAAAAGGATGGTTTCTCGATTGAAGTATTTAAACATACTCAAGACGATGTATAGTGTTCGAAATAATAGCCATGTCTATATAAATAAGCCATCGCCAGAAAGGTGACTTAAGAGCACAAAGCCTAATACAAGGTTTCTGTTGTGTAAATTAAAATGTTAGATGTTGGTAATTAAAATGTTCTAATCTGAAATATTGTTCTTCAGGAGCTTTATGACTAGTACTCGTCCCCACATATTATTCAGGCAGTCAGGTCAAGAAGGATGAGTTTAGCGCGAAATTTGGCAAATGTGGAGATAGAAGTTCCACAAGCTTCTTTAGGAAAGTCTGAGAGGAAAGGAAATTTTGAAAGGCTTAGGCGTAAATAATATGAAGTAGGCCTGTATCCGAAATAAATAGGACGTAAAGTCAGGAAGAGGATTAATCTGGCTAAGGATAGAGTCAAATGGAGGGCTCTTGTAAATAAGACAATTATTCAAATTCAAATAATTCAGAAAACTTCTTTAATAGCTACAGAACTGGCAGCTTTTCAAGCACGACTATGTTCCTTGGAAAATATAATAAGAAAATCTAGTGTTACAGACAGTAACTGCCCTTCCTTTCCTTCTCGGAATTGGAAGGCAGTAACTTCTTACTTTAAGTCACCGGTCACCACATTAGAGACACGGAAACTAATTCTTGTGTCCTGCTTTCATTTGGAAACAAAGGCATAGCAAAGTAGAACAATGTATTTCGCTTATAAAGATGCACATACGTTCCGCTACAGAGGTAGGAACAAGGATTTGTCGAAAGCTTTTAAGAGAAATTAATGTTTAAGGTCTGATTCATACAGTAATTACAGCAGGGGTAGACAAATCTTTATTTGCTTTCAAAATATTGGATACGAAATACGCAAAGCTCAGCTCAATTAATGCACACAGAAACAAAGTGATAACTAAGGTATTAAAATTTATGAAATTCTACCTCAATAACGGGCGATCACTCCGTTTTTTTGCGATAAACCCATCAAGTAAGCAGGATCCGAAAATTATCTTCCGTATACACGTTATAAATCAATTGAGGAGCTACTTGAATAAAAAAGTAGCGGCTCCAGGTCTAGATAACAGAGATTAACGGCCGTGGGGACCCGTTGCGCTGACCACGTGACACCCCTCTACCCGCAAAAGTTGGCACTAA
>Ga0268261_10002817_pt1 | contig 12567 bp, 2 predicted proteins | sample TergutNc150P1_FD_190353 | JGI IMG/M metagenome (GOLD analysis project Ga0268261, IMG submission 190353) | Nasutitermes corniger P1 segment gut microbial community from laboratory colony in Florida, USA - Nc150 P1 (SPAdes) (version 2) | ecosystem: Host-associated > Arthropoda: Insects > Digestive... | reverse complement strand
CGTCCAGAGGAGTCCTACCGACTGTGCTGCGTCGTTGTGTGTGATCTAGAAACATCAAGAATGGGTGCTCCATATATATATATATATATATATATGACATTAGTCACCTAAGGGTTAATGCTTCCCTGCTGTTACTATTAGTGTTCAGTTCGGAACCGTAAATATATTGGGCCAACTGTAAATGGTTTGAATATTTTTTAAACAGGCAAGAGGGCATCTCCTGAAGGAAATGAACCAAGCTTTCTCACCGTATTTCCCTAAGATGTATGTAAGTATTAAATATCCATGCACGTCTCTGCCTGTAACATGGTCACTACGTCACTGGTCCATGAATCTCCTTTGGCTTTTTTTTTTACTGAACCGCCGCCTCTTAGCACTTTCGGTCTTTTATATTCCCCACGTTACAGGGTAAATAATGTTAATCCTGTCAAGTCCTATGTCAGATCCCGTCCGACGCCCAAGAAATCGTGTCTCGTTTCAAGCCTAATTACTGAAAAAATATGTAAATTAAATCCAGCAGCCTGTGATATCTCCAGATAAATTTGCGTGGAAGATGTTTTCTATTGCGTACACATGATTATTATACAAACAAGACAGTTCAATTATAAAAGCACTAAAAATCAATATCAACTATTCCTAAATTCCAACAAAATAAACTGGACTTGACGGATTATTGTATATCTTAATTTATTTAAGAACACTTCAAGTTGCTTAGATTTCATAACGTGTATTGTTAAGACTATTCGTTGATAATTACTTTAATTTTCCGTTCCGGTATTTGTCTGGCAACACACGGAAGCCGCAAGAACTTCAGTCGGGGTAGATGGAATTTAACCTGAGAAATGAAGTCGTAACCTACCTTTACTAAGTAGTAATACAAATTTTTTTATGTAAAACACGGTTTATTTCATCACAAACACTTATACAGCACTTAAACTATGTCTTGTGTAACATAATTAATAAAGATATTTTGATAAAACGTCTGCATAGAAACTACACCGATGGCCGTACATGTCTATATTAAAGTACCATTGCAAATGTCATACACGTTAAAAAGGCTGAAGGAAACCAATTGTACGTTAGATACGTCATAATTCTGTAATTTTGCAGTAATCTGAGGATAGTCAAATTTTAGCTTGCTGCATTCACAGTGGCTACACTGCTTTCAAGACAATAAGGTGTATTAACTGCTAGCAGTATTCTTCGTAACGCTCTGTGACTCTGTTGCCGCGATTAGGTTTCGCTGGGCCTCTATTTATTTTCCGAAGGTCTTTTACCGTTTTGCCCACTGGCAGTCTTTCTTCGGGATTTAATTTCTTAGTATCAACGGCCTTCGGCAAACTTCCGAAACACCTCATCTTAACAAACACGTAGTGTTTTTGTTTGTCCAGACTTCTCTACTTTATCGCATTGTAATCATATAAGTTGAGAGATATCTACATATTTGTGCTTAAAATTCTTGGAAACAGTTTTCCTTGCCTTCCTTCTGCTTAATTGTCCAGTATGGCAGAATTATCATGGAGAGTCTAAAGATCGCGTGGCTGAGTCCAGCACCTCACACGTCTGAAATTTTCAACTCATGGAATCTGTGCTCCCCTGTCCCTCAGCGTCCTATGCATGGCGAGGACATGAACATCGGAAAACTGATTCGTTGCAAGTCCTGACCTACCAGTATGTGTCTACTAACTAACTAACTAACTAACCTTTTCTTCTTTTTTTTCTGCGACCCAACGCGGGTCATGGCCTCCTCATTCTTGAGGTTTCTAGATCACGCACGACGCACCACAGTCGGTAGGACTCCTCTGGACGAGTGATCAGTTCGTCGCAGAGACCTCTACCTGACAACACACAACACTCACAACAGACAAACATCCATGCCTCCGGTGGGATTCGAACCCACGATCTCAGCAGGCGAGCGGCCGCAGACCTACGCCTTAGACCGCGTGGCCACTGGGACCAGCAACTAACTAACTAACTAACTAAATAAATAAATATCCGCGTAAATCAGTTCTTTTTTAGAGACCAGCAATTGCTCAATCAAACAAGAAATTCTCAGCCTTGTGTGGAAACCATAAGTTCAAGACGGTGTTTACAAAGTTCCGCGAATAATAGGCCCTCCTGTTTTCTTTTATGCTAAGGAGTTTAGCCCGCCCGAATTCCAAAATTGGATGACCACGTCCATTCGGCTGCCATGAATGCTTATTCGTTATATTCACCTTCAACAGTCATATGTGGAGATCGACCTTCACTCCACCAACTTAGGACGCCCTGTGTCCTGGTGACATGGAGTGCATGCGACAGACACGCATGATTTTGTTTGGCTTATGACCTTCTCTTATCTGTGTTAGTACCCACTCATATCCATGCTGCCAATTAAACTGAAATAAACGTGATAACTAATTAATCGCTCAACTGCCTTCTTGATGTTAATACGTGTTGTAACTCGATAATGAGGCCCACTTTTTGTTATATATATATATATATATATATATATACTTCTTCTAATAATTCTATGTAACAAGCAGATAGGTTGAAAAAGAGGTGTTTGCGGAAAAATCCCTGTGGCAACCACCCAGGGAATTTCGTTGAATGATAATCTTTTTAACACTTTGTTTCAATTTAATGCATTGTGTACTACAATCTACTGTCCCAGCAACCTCATCCAGGACACCTGGTCCCTCAGTCATAAATGTAATCTAGGACCTCCCAATTACTACATTCGGTGTCTAAGTAGGACCGGCAGGGATTGCTTTCGAGTTGTGTTTAAAAACGTGAAAGTTGATTGTAACTGCCATCTTCTGTAAAATGATGGAGTGTCATGAGGCAAAATCATGTCAGATCACGTAATGGATCACGCGTTCTTCAAAGGAGAAGTTCGATTCAAAGCGCTCTAGAGGTTATCTAATTCGTCATTATTACATTACAAAATAACCTCTGAGTAGCAAAATTCGCGGGTCATCTTTTGGCAGGCTGCCATTCACCCCTCGGTCAAGGGGAGACGTTTCTCTGGCGCAACTTCCCCATGCATAACACGACTTGCCAAGTATTTTATGGCTGATGACACGTGTGTAACTTACCGCTGCATCGTGATGTCAGGTGCAATTTCATATCACACGAGGAAAGTTTTCTTAGTTACAGACGGTTTCTTTAGAGTCGTCTGCGAAAAGAGAGGCACAGAGAAATAACACAAAACCGAACACTACTAATGCCTTCTTCTTGACGTGTTTATAAAAGTATGTGTTTGCAGAATGCACTGAGGAGGTGCGTTCAGTAGAGAGATTTTGAAGTGACATGACGATGTCCATGCTCAAGCAGCCTAGGTTTGTTACATTATGAAATATTTTATATAATCATTCAGATAAACTTGAAAAAAAATTTGCCCTTGACAGGTACTGACAAAGTGGTGAATTATTGGGCGATTTAAAATGTAAAATACGAATTAAAGAAGACTAAGGTAATAGTATCGCCGGTCCCATTGGCCGCGCGTCTGCGGCCGCTCGCCTGCTGAGATCGTGTGTTCGAATTGCACCGGGGGCATGGATATTTGTCTGTTGTGAGTGTTGTGTGTTGTCAGGTAGAGGTCTCTGCGACGGGCTGATCACTCGTCCAGAGGAGTCCTACAGACTGTGGTGCGTCGTTGTGTGTGATCTAGAAAACCCCAAGAATGAGGAGGCCATGACCCGCGTTGCGTGGCAGCGTAGCAGAAAAAAAGTAATAGTGTTAAGGAAAAGAATAATACTGAACATTTGGTTTCGTTTAGTTTAAACATGCGTGTATGCTTTGCGATAAGCCATGTTCTCTTTAACCTGACTGTCGATTTGAAGGTGGTATTCTTGGTTCTAGTATTAATTGTAATATTGGACAGTAGTGTCTTTGACCTATCTTAACCTTAGCAGATGAGTTGTATCAATCATTTCGTTTCTCTTTACTTAGGCCTCATACTCCGAATTTATTTGACTTGATCTCTCTTACATTCAGATATTTTTCCGAGCAAAAAATAGGCATGTAATTGCATGTACACGATTACATGCATCTTCTCTTTGTCTAATAATTTTTTCTGTCCATTAATAATTCAAAAGAACGCAGTAAGTTGGAAAAATATTAATGTACGCGGTGTATGATGTTCTGACAGCTGTGTTGCAGAAGATTAAAGTCTGCTTGGGTGTTACGCCTTTTCTTTGGGGTCGTAAATATCGAAGTTTACAACCCTCTAACTGATTGACCGTGAAGATGAAGGCATGACCACCCTTCGAAACGTTGGGATCTATAACCAAAACGACACAACTTGAGATCTCAGAAGACTTAAATGTTTACAACTGTTGAAAATTCAATTTCCTTATAACATGATAATATACAAATTTTTACTTCTGTATATATGTGTGCGTGCTTTTCGCAAATATTTGAACACGGCTAAAAATTTTGACTAAAATACGAACCTGTGATGAAGTAACAAGGACTGGAGGAAAGTGCATCATGATAAGCTACATCTTTTGAACTTTTCATCTTACGCGATCAGGTTGAAGATTCAGGGCACCTGGCTTGTGACGCCGTGTTATTTGATCAGTAGTTCCAGACACGCAGCTTTGTTCAAGGTCAAGCACTCCAAACTGCTTAACCCTTGAAGATAATGGCACTACGTTCCACAGATCATCTCGTACGTTCCGCCCAAACGTCAGAAATCACGTTCCAAATTACATGGCATCACAACCCTTATTACCTGAATCCTAATCTACACCGCTTAGATATTCTAAGGTTGATTAAATTATTAAATCAAGAGGGATGAAGTGAGGACGTCAGCGCAAATGTCGGATATTAATAGGATACAGATCATTACTAAAGGGCACGCGGTAGCGCAGTTGGTTGAGGCACTGCGCTACATTCCGGAAGGTCGCGGGTTCGATTCCCGATGGTGTCATTGGAATTTTTCATTGACATAATCCTTCCGGCCGCACTGTGGCCCTGGGGTTCACTCAGCCTCTAACAGAAATGAGTACCAGGAATATTTCCTGTGGGTAAAGGCGGCCGGTGCGTAGGGCTGACAACCTTACCACCTTCATGTGCCGATTATCTTGAGATCTGGGAGCCTCAACCTCATGGAACCCTCAGGGCCTGTCCAGGCCTGTGATGGGATTGCTTTACCTTTTAAATCATTACTAAAGGCATTTTAATGGAATTGACAACTTATGAATCTTAAACGTAGATAGGAGGATAGTGGAAAAATAGTTTATAGAGACAGAGCATAAAGGCGAGGGCTGAAATTCCGTGGCAAAGGTGCGGTTTAATTTCTGGCCTTTTTAAACGCGACGAAGAGTAGAGTTTCACAAATCAAGGGGCTTCTTCAAGGAAATAGATATATCAAATATGTAGTTAGTTCTTATCCTTAATTCATAAATATTAACAAAGTGTTCATGTCGGTTAATAGAAGGACAAAAATAAGTATTCCAGGTGTAATATGGGCATGCAGTAAAATAAATCCCTTAAGTGGGAAGGAAATGTATGGATTTAATATTTATGGATTCATGCATCGTAGTATGACTCAGTAGAAATAACCAACAAGATGCAACCTTGTATTAGAATTTAGTATTCCACCTTTCATTGAAGGCTCAACATGTTTCGAGCGGCATACCGCTCATCATTAGGAGCTCTAACTGTATTTGCATCCTCTGGTTTACATACGCATGTGGTGACTGGCCGTAGTCAAGTCTGAGTGGGAATTGCAGTTCCCACTCAGACTTGACTACGGCCGGTCGCCACATGCGTATGTAAACCGGAGGCTGCAAATACAGTTAGAGCTCCTGATGATGATCGGTATGCCGCTCGAAACATGTTGAGCCTTCAATGAAAGGTGGAATAATAAGTTCTAATACAAGGTTGCATCTTGTTGGTTATTTCTACTGAGAAATATATGTAGTATACGTGAATTTGAGAAAATTTAAAATTTAATAAATTTGGATCCACAAAACAAGGAAACAAAATATAAGGGCACGTAGAAAGGCGACTAATTACGTTTTAACACTGTATAACGCACAGTTTCTAGGCCCTTACATAAAAACTGTCTTTCGTGATATATTAGTCATTTCGGCTTCGCAATTCGTCGATTTTTTTAACTGCTCCATTAAGCGACTCAACTTTGGCTCCCGGCTCATAAGCTCGCACAATCGCCATTTTAGTATCTTTACTGTGGTGACTGAAAACTACGAAGGCGGAGTAGGTTCAAGGGGCACAATATTGTTGCGACTATAGGCTAATTGAAAATATGTCAGTTGCACCATGGAATTTCTTGACAATAGAGCAACTTGTAACAACTCACTAACAAGTAAAAAGACTCTTCCATCTTCTGATAAACACACAGACCACACTATATACACACGACGTTTCGAAAGCTACTGCTTTCTTCCTTACTTCTGGAACAAAAGAGTAGTTTTTGAAACGTCGTGTGTGTATAATGTGGTGTTTGTGTTTTTAAATCAATGAAAAGAGCTTCTTTTCTTATTGTGATGTGTTAGAATGTGTCAGTTGGTTTGAAAGATTAAAATAACTTAGGCCTAAACACCAATGTAGTGAAAATATGATACTGAAATTCTATGTTTGATAAAATTTAACCCACTAGGTACGTTGAGTTTGACTATATCATTTTGGTCAGTGGATAACGTTTACATTATACTGTTGACCTTCACATTACGAGCTGTATATTTTTAGATACTGCATGACAGAAAGCACGTAGGCAACTAATAACAAGCAAACGGAAACAGTGTTAAGACCCTCTGAAAACAATTTCCGCATTAGGTTGCATGATACGAGGACGTGGAGGCAGTTGGCCTGCATTTATTAAATTAAGGTCGATATCAGACGGAGATAAATGCTCGTCTTCATTCTTTATCCAAATTTAATGCTGTGGGAGAGGGACATAGGAACCCACTGAATGAAAGACAACTTATCAGTTTGGTTAAAAGTTATGCTGAAGGTCACAGACACAAGAAGAAAAGCTGTAAAATGGTGGGTTTGGACATTATAACAACTTACGATATAAAATAAAGGTTATGGCCTAAGAAGTAATATGAAAGAAGAGCTCAAATAATCTGTGCTCAGATAAACCAGTAAATTGCGCTATATTGACCTTGATAACATCCATATACAGAGGAGTGTCTCAAAGATTTTTAAACTTTGTAACCTCTAGAAATTATTAGAGACCCTGAACTCATAATCTACCTGAAACAAATTCAGGCACTATACAACAGGAGTAAACATTACTTCAAAACCTAAGAATAGGCGTATCACATACAGTGTAACATCTCATTACACTATCATTTGAGACACTCCATATCCGTACCAATAAAGATTTGCTAGGAAAATTTACATTCTCTGGACCTTGCATCGTGATACGTATAAGTAAAAAAGACCAACAAGATGCAGCTTTATCTAATTGATTTATTCAAACTAAATTTTCCTGTACATGTTTGGAAATGACAAATTCATTATCGGGAGGCTATTTCTGTACGTACGGCATACAGTATCTCTCATGCATCTATTGAGTGTCTAGCCGCTAACACGATACGTTTGGAACTGGTCAATCGTATCGTGTTAGTAGCTATACACCCCATGGTTGCATGAGAAATACTGTATGCTGTATGTACAGAAACGGCCTCCTGATGATGAACTTGTCAGTTCGAAAAAAAAGTAGAGGAAAATTTAATTGGAATGAATTAATGAGAAAGAGGTGCATCTTGTTGGTCTTTTTCACGTATATGTTTGCTAGGAAATTTTACATTTTGGTTTTTCTGACTACGATATCACGTCATCTGCTAGGTTGTTTCTAACGTTTCGGAGGGACATTATGTCGGATTCTTTTTTCTAGCCTTTTAAGAGTTCCTGTGCCTTCGTGAAGAATGCATAACAGTGAATGTCTTTGTATCCATTAGAATAGAGAAGAATGGTGTTTTAAGACAAGTTTCTGTTCGTAACGTCACAATTCGCTCTGCTTCAATTTGCTGGTTCGTCCGTGGGTTTATTCACTGACACGATTCTGTGGAAACGTCTGCTTTATGAGTTATTTAATTAAGACATTCTCCTCATGTGATATGTTAGAAGTGTTTCTAAATTTTAGACCTAATTAATTTTGATGATTTCAGATTCCCAATTACCGTCTTCGCAGAATAAGATATTAGCGGGTCTCGACCTTTCGGCGGTCGCGGCACTCTTGCGATATTTACTGTATTTGCAACATACTGGAATCAGTACATAACAGTAAATGCTATAATAAGATTGCATGGAAACCTGAAGGAATGAGGCAGTTTGAAAAACCTAGACGTAGATGGAAGGATAATATTAAAATTCATTTTAAAGAATAGGACAGGAGGACGTGGATTGGGTCTCTCTGGCTTGGGTTAGAGACATGTGGGAGGCTGTTGAAAACGCGTTCATGAACTTTCGGGTTCCGTAATATGCGAGGAAAATCTTGACTAACAAAGGATTTATTAGTTTTTTCTTAAGAGGGACTGGGCTCCTTGAATTGGTTTCAGACTGCAACAGCATCAGTCGAGAGAAAACGGTACTGAATATTCACGGACGTGGCCAGCAACAATAAAATGGAATTTAAGTAATCGGTTTCAGATGTCGGTCATTTCATTGCTGGGTGTTCCACTGCGTCTAAGATTCATTTTGTGTTTTTTCTGGATTATGACGCCGTGTAGTCTGTTAGGCGGATACCAAAGGTGCGGAGAAGAGGGGAACAGTACATTGCTACGAAACGTTGGTAACCCCCTACCAAACTAGACAGTGCCATAAACAGGACCACATTTCGCAGCGCCTAGTTAAGGCGGATTCACACATAGCATGCCGTGCCCATGCCGTTCCCGTGCCGTTCCCCTGCCATGCCGTGCGTTAATTCATACACGCCATGCCGCGCCCCTGCCCTGATCCGAGAGTGCCGTGTCCTTCGTGAAAGTCCGCGTGGTAGTCGGAAACATCCGAACTGCTAGTCCAACAGTTTAACAGATCGTCCTTTTTGTAGTGTGTTGCTACCACTCTTTACAGGCTTAGGTATGGATCGTTGTGAGGATGACTGGTATGCTTCTGATAACAATCTTCGTGGAACTCCGCGTGGTAGCCGGAAGAAGCCGAACGCGGGCGGGTAGCCCACAGGCCGTCTCTCGACGGCCGTGCTGTGCCGTGGCCTTGAGAAGAACGGCATGGTCAGAGCATGGCATGGGCGGGGCATGGCAAGTGCGAATCAGACACGGCCGCACTGTGTAAATCAAATGGGAAAGACACATTCTAAACCCTTAGCGGTACGGCATGGGCACGGCATGCTATGTGTGAATCGGCCTTTATTCTGTTTGTAGGATCACTGGACTAGTTTGCCATAAGCGTAATTCCTGTCACAGACCAGTCTTGTTAATTAGCTCTGATGTATATTAGCAGCATTTTTAACGGAATTGATACTGCTTACTGTTAACTGATAAGGGTACAAGTTAAAGTGGTCCCTGTGTATGGCTTGGAGACGTATAGTGGAATGAAAGCGTAGATACACACGTTTCAATACAGGTTCTAAGTAGAGGTAAGCGATTAGTTTCATGTCTGGGTCGCTTTACTCGCGGGGAAATAGCCCCTTGTAGCCAGTGAATTGGTGGGCTCATTGGCATGGTGGGCTGATTGGCAGGGTGGGCTCATTGGCAGGGTGGACCCCATAGCATACCTGAACGCTTCGGAGAAGGGGAAAATCTGTTGCGCTTGCCGTGAATGAAATCGCGAGTCCTCGATCGTTCGTCCCATTGATCATTAGCTACACCGACTTTGCGGACAGAGTTTTTGCCATGGACAGGGAATGACGCAATTTGAACGAAATTACACAAGGACGAAGTTTATATTTTGTAATATTACGAGGGCCTACAAATCAATGAGGACTTGCTGGGCAGGATGTGGAGGTAACAATACGCACAAAAATGTTAGTCGGAGAACGTAACAATAAGAGGGACGTAGGAGTAGCTGCGGGGATATTATTAAGATTGATTTGATTAACTAGATGATGTAGAAATGGACTGGACTAATCTAGCTCAATATAGAGCAGAGTGACACAATGCTGTAAAAATCTGTGATTGAACTGGGTAGTGAAGTCTATTTAAAATTGTAAGAAATGAGTTTATAATTGCGGCAAAAGAACTGCATTAAATTAAAAAGGACATTTTAGTGTCAGTCTGTCAAAATTTCTCACGAAACTTTCATATACACACACACACACACACACACACACATATATATATATATATATTTCCTGCATCTACTGTGCAGGTTCTTAAGTACTATTTCGACTTCCTCCCACAGGCTTTCTTCCTTATCGATGTAAACGAATACTATCAAAAGGTGCCCACGTATCTATCCATGAAAGTAAGACAGTATATTTATTTGTTTACTTGTTTATGTTTAATTTAAAGATTGCCAGTATTTTGAACTGTATATTTGACTGCCTAACAATATTACATGATCTTTATTAACCACCAAGTTCTTCGTTCTATAATTTTCTTAATTTTCGCAATTACTCCTCAACCACCTTACGAACAAGTCCTAAGGGTTACCCAGTCCTAGAACATCTTTGTCCTGAAAACGAAGGATCTACGATCCGTCGAAATGTTAGTAACCATTTAATAGCTGAGACAGCGACGCTTGCCAGGAGACTTGAATGTTTAGCCATGTTGCTCTGAGAAATATAAGCCTCTCAAATTTACGATATATAAAGTTGCATTGTTTCCTGACTGCCACTTGTTCTGTAGTTTAAATACCGTCTGATTTTGTTTGTAATCTACGATTTCGTTTATTGGGAGGCTGTAGTAGAGGAGGGTGGCCCAGGATAGCGCAGTCGGAATAGCGACTTGCTACGGGCTGGAAGGTCTAGAGATCGAATCTTGGTGGGGACGAGATTTTCCTCACCAATCTAGACCGGTCCTGGGGCCCACCCTGTCTCCTATACGACGAGTACCGGGTCTTTCGCGAGGGTAAGCGGCCGGGGCCTGGAGTTGACCACCCAACTCCATCTAGCGCCGAGGTTAAAGAAAAGGTAGAGTTATACCTCTACTCTTCCTCCGGGCCTTCGTAGACTGTTATAGGGTAAATTTTTCCTTTAGTAAAGGAGGTGATGGAATTCGGGGTACCGCTAACGTGTCGTATTACTAGTTTAAGTTTCTGATAGATAGGTTTTGGGTTCTACGCCGTGAACCTTAATATTTTCCTCGCGGCACAACAGCCTTGCTCGGGCCTAGGCCGTCTAATTATTGAGATTCTGAAATCACAAATAAAACACACTCTGTCGGACTCATCTGGAAGAGGTATGGGCCTGTCGCAAAGACCTCTATCTGACAACACATAACATTCGCAAGAGACAGACGTCCATGCCCCGGCGGGATTCGAACCCGCAATCCAAGCAAGCGAGTGGCTGCAGACGTATGCCTGAGACCGCGCGGTTACCGGCATCGACGTGTACAACAGTTACATAATCGTAAACAGTCTACTAAATTCTGGTAGGTAACCAACTGTGTTAGTGGCCGTCCGGTATACCGGACGGCCACTAACACAGAGTGATTATACCAGATGTTGTATTAATACAATTGTACTCCTGAGGATGAGCACAGGGTTGCTCGAAACATGTAGAGGATTCAAATAAACATATCATAGAAGAAGTTGTGCGTCAAGTTGGTTACCTACCGGAATTATACGAAGATGCACAGTCACAAAAATATAAAATTCTATATGCGACATGAGACTAAATTCGTGTTTCTTCACTGGATCATAAATATTTAGGAATCTACAAACGTAGTGTTGTGTATTAAAGAACCATAGGATGTCTGAAAGAAATTAAGTGTAACAGGATTTAGAAACTTTTTTCTAAATTTGTGTCGACTATTGTTACAGTGAATTACACGACGTCATTCTGTTAGACGATTTCAATAAATGAAACCATCAGAACACAGTCGGACACCCACAGATTACAGCCACCGGCTGTCTCACTGTTTGACCCAGTAGAAATCTACTGTCAGCAAACGGATGAGATGTGGCTGATTTCAGACTCAGGCGTAGTTGTTTCGCAATATAATGTCTTTGATTTGCTGTGAGAAGCTTACGGAAAGGCAGCGACTGTAGGAAATGCCTTGGAACGATTCAGAGCAACTGGACTTTGGTCAGCACATCTACATTTCTTCACTGAAAGCGATTTTGCACCACGAGAAGTGCTGAGAGGGTCTGGAAATCCCAATAGAGAAGACATCACAGAAGATGATCCTGAAGAATGTACTGTACAGTTAAAGAAACTGACATGCTGATGCATAATTCATACTCTTCTCTGCTAGCAGTCCCTCTTGAAAAAAACTCTCCTTTTTCAAAAGCGCAAGTGGTATTAAACAAAACAAGGCAGCAGCCCAAAATACTTCTATTCTGAACAATTCGTAAAGTAATATAAAGTCTTGATTTTAAGCTTTCGCCGTGTTTTATATGTAATGCGTTTTCTTTTGGGTATCTCCCCGGCGTCCGAGTGCTAAAAGCCGACGTTTCGGAACTCTCTGTCGGTTCCATCTTCATAGG
>Ga0268261_10002816_pt1 | contig 12571 bp, 11 predicted proteins | sample TergutNc150P1_FD_190353 | JGI IMG/M metagenome (GOLD analysis project Ga0268261, IMG submission 190353) | Nasutitermes corniger P1 segment gut microbial community from laboratory colony in Florida, USA - Nc150 P1 (SPAdes) (version 2) | ecosystem: Host-associated > Arthropoda: Insects >... | reverse complement strand
ATTGTCTTGAAATCTAGGAGCCTCAACCTCCTGGAACCCTCAGGGCCTGTCCAGGCCTGTAATAGGATTGCTTTACCTTTTTACCCATCTTGTACTGGTATAAACACAGTATTTATATAATGTGTTTAATATAGTCTGTTTCAGACTCATACTGTTGTAGACAACTGTAGTGTATGATAATATATCTCATTTAAATGCAATATAAAAGCAGTAAAGACTTTTTCATATGGGATAATGGGTAAATCTGTTCAGAAGACCATTGATGACTGTTCAGTAGACAAAGTTCAGAAAAGTCTGCATTTTATCACTTTTGTGTCAAAAACTGTAAATCTTGCAATTAAATTGTTTGGACCTAAGATGTGTTAAGTGCATTTGCGTACTCACAAAAAGCACCTAATGTCATGCACTTTACATAAAGACCTAAGAATATTTTCTTCTTGCCAGCAGCAGTTTGCTATAAATTCACTCTCCTTGAGTGAAGTGGTATGTATGTAAGGTGATTACAGTAGTCAAGGAGGGTATATAGAGGTGGAAGAGTCATTTCTGTCAGCTGCTGATTAAACATGATGTTAGGCACACTGCAATATGTACAGCAAGCCAGTAGAGCCTGAACTCAGTGCCTTTAATGTTGAGATGGCTATTGAAAAGCTGAGAAGACAGATTTCCAGGTATTGATCAAATTCCAGCAGAACTGATTAAAGCAGGAGGTAGGGCAGTTCATTCAGAGATCTATAAACTTATTAATTAATTCTGTCTGGAATAGGGGGAAACTGGGACTAGTGGCCAGAAGAAGCCTCTTGTGTATTACACCACACCTATGCAAGCTAGATTGCCATATGTTGAGGGACATGTAATGTGTTGCATAAGTATTGCCACAGTGATTCTTCCCTAAACAGGAGAAACTGTAAAGTGTGAACTTGCAGGCAGTGTGTGTTTGCTGTGGTTTGAAGTTTACACTCACTACCTGGTAGCATAGATAAAAATTTACTTATCATTTATTTTTTAAATCTACCATTCAACATTGATAACTTTTCTTTATTCAGTAGTGTATCAGAACGTTAAAAAGAAGATTGTGGTTTTTATGTAAGTGGAGAATTTTTAAAATATGTTAAAGATCTCAAAATTATAAATGAAAGAACATGCTGTTTGAGATTAAAAGCTATATGGTTTTCATGTACTCTGATAAATGCCCATGCACCAACCAATGAAAAAACGGAAGAGATAAAAGAAGAATTTTACAGTTTATTAGAGCAAAATATAAATCAATTAGCTATGTCAGACATTAAAATAATACTTGGAGATTTTAATGCAAAAGTTGGTAAAGAAAGCATATACAAACCCACCATTGGCAATGAAAGTTTACATAATGAAACGAGCAACAAAGGAATAAATATTATTCAGTTTGCAATATCTAAAGATTTAAATGTAAGAAGTACAACATTTCTACATAAAGATATTCACAACGAAACATGGTATTCAGCAGACGGCAGGACAGCGAAACAAATAGATCACGTTTTAATTGGAAATAGATTCAGGAGCGCAATAACAGAACATCAGAGCATGCAGGGGACCAGACATTGGATCGGATCACAACTTACTGAAGATAAATTTAAAGTGATATTAAGGGTAAAAACTGGAAATAAACATAATGAGGAAAGAAAAATGGTGAATATTTTTGAAAATTCAAAGTGGAAACAAGAATATGCTATGGAAATTAACAATAAGTGTGAAATACTGGAAAATTTGGACAATGAAAATAGCATTGACAATAATATTAATGAAAAAATGGGAAAACATTAAAACAATAATCAAGGAAACCAAACAGCAGCTTCTAGAAAATGATGAAGGCACAGAAACATTTAAAAATAAATGGTACGATGAGGAATGCGAATTTGCAATAGAAGAAATGAATACAGCAAGAGAAAAGTGGCTGATGAAAGCAAGAAGGGAGAAGGAAAAGCAGGAGTATCAACATAAAAAGAAGTTCACAGAATAATTAGGAATAAGAAAAAGACATACATGAAAAATGTAATAGAATCAATAGAAGAAGATCAGAAACATAATAACACAAGGAAAATGTATCAAACAGTAAACCAATTTAAGAAAGGATATCAACATACATTTAGCATAATTAGGAACAAAAAAAGGAGAATTGGCAATGAATACAAAGGAGAAAGCAGTAATATGGAAAGAATATTTTGACAAATTACTGAATACAGAAAAACCAAGGGAATTAATTAAAAAAGAAATAAAGAAAGTAGCGAAGTTGAACTCACTATTGAAGATGTAAAAAAAAAGGCAATAAGAAACTTAAAAAGTAACAAGGCACCTGTAACTGATGGAAAACATCTGGAAGTAATAAAGTATGTAGGAAATAAATTACTGAATAGAATGTATGAACTAGTAAGACAAATCTGGTAGGAGGAAAGGATACCTGAAGAATGGAAAGAAATAATATTAGTTCCTGTACACAAAAAAGGAGACAGAGATAGGTGTGAGAATTACAGAGGAATAGCTTACAAAATTTTGTCGAATATAAAAATGGGAAAAATTAAGCCATGTATTGGAAAAGTTATAGGGGACTATCAGAATGGATTTGGAGATGGAAGATCTGTAATTTTCAACATATTTACATTGAAAATAATAAATGAGAAACTTTGGGAGTACAATCAGAGTATTTATTTATTGATATTCAAAAGGCACATGACTCTACATAGATATGCACTATGGAAATGTATGAAAGAATTTAAAATTCTTACTAAATTAATAAATATGTGTAAAACATGTGTACAAGAGACAAGAAGTAGTGTTAGAATAAAAGGAACATTGTCATCTTTTTTTGAAAATAAAACAGGCCTGAAACAGGGTGACCCTTTATCACCAGTATTATTTAATTTGTCATTACAAAAAGTGATAGAAAGTATAAAAATGGTTCTTAGTGGTATAAAGTTTGGTAAAGAACAAAAATATTAGCATGTGCAGATGGCATTGCATTAATTGGAAAAAATGAAATACAAATAAGAAAACTTTTTGTAGAAATGGAAAACATTGCCAGAAAGTTTGGACTACAGATAAACCAAGAAAAGACAAAATATATGACAGTGGAAAGGAAAAACAGTTTAAAAAAATAGGACATTTGAAAGTAACAAATTACAAATTTGAATGAATTGAAAACTTTAAATATTTAGGAGTTATACTTAATGAAGATAACAATAAACAAATAGACTTGGAAGAAAGAATAAAAAATGCTAAAAAACATATTTTATGCTACAAAAATTTTTTAAAAATAAAAACATATCAAAGAAACTAAAATTAAGTCTAAATAACACAATAATAGACAAAATGTTAACATATGCATCAGACACTTGGACACTAACAAAGAGAGATAGAAAGCAATTGAACATTTTTGAAAGGGAAGTGTATAGAAGAATTTTAGGCCCGGTATATGACAATAAAAAGAAAACTGAAGGATATTAACCAATAAATAAATTTATACAAGAGTTAAAAAAACCTACTATAATAAAGAAAATAAGGTTAAATAGATTATGTTGGTTTGGGCATGTGCAGAGAATGAAAGAAAATAGAATTCCCAAAAGGGTTATATATATATATATATATATATATATATATATATATATATATATATATATATATATATATGAATTTGGGAACAACAAGACAGAGGTGGACCAAGAAATAGATGGGAAGATGAGAGAAGATGGAAGAATAGTTGGAGAAGGGTAGCAGGAAAAAGTACATAACGGAGAGGAATGGAAGAAGCTCCTGAGAACGGCAAGGAATTGTCGCATTCTGCACATGCCAATGGATTGAATGAATGAATTCAGCAGTCTGGGTGTGAGATAATTTGGGGGAGAACCAAATGAAAACATATGGGGAAGCTGAGTGTGTCCAAACTTTCATACCTGGAACTACTGTATGGATCTTGATGACATTATTTGGGAATGTCTCAGCTTTATGGTAGAATTTCCTTTTAGTTTGTGTGGATCAAATTTAGTTCCTCCTTTCCAAAAATTTTAAATTGATTTTTCATTTCTCTCATATATAATGCAAAAGTGAAATGTGAAAATGAAGTACAAATATAGTTTTCATATAGCCTGAGGAACTTCTGGCAAAATGGAGGATGCAGGTTCCTCTAAAATATTGCTGGCAACTTGCAAAACTACATTATGTCATAACCTAGAACACTACAATCTCAGCTTTAACCATTAAGAAAATTCCATTTTATGCTTTTATTTTAAGTATTTTTCACTCTCCTTTCTACTGGTGAAGAACATCTCATTTAATTTGTGTTTCACATTGTGTGAATGTTTACAGTGATTTCCAGTACATTATTTGTCTGTAAGTCCTTCTTCTTTTAAATGTTTCTTTATCTCAGCTTTCAGTTTGTCAGGGCGTTCAGGTGTGCTGAGTGCTGAAACAGAAGCCAGTGGTTCTGTTGTATGTCTCTCCTTGACATATCGCTTACAGCCGGACTCTGGTGCTGTTATCAAAGTTCTAATGGAAAATAAGTACAATGCAGTGATTGTTGTTGGAACTGCAACAGCACCGCTTGGAGATATCCAGGTGATGGATGATACATTAGTATCATCAGTATATATTGTATATGAATTGTATTATTTTTGTTGTGTTTGCGTAGAGGTACAGTACGTTACCAGCATTTGCACGTGGTCTGACTACACTTCAAACCATCTTCCACCAGATTTGTTTCTGTTATTACCAATTGCTGCATTGATTTAACAGAATTCACTTTTTATTTGGGAAAAGTGAGTTCTCTTATATTTTCCTTATATGTGATCCACAGTATTTGCATTATCACAAGTATATAAAGGGATTTTCTGGTAGTACATACATGCTTTTATTTCTCCATAAAACAAAGAACTTATAAACAAAAGATGTTTCTATGAATGAGGGAATATTAGATGAATGAGGGAATATTAGATATTGAAACAAAGATCAGTACTTATTCTGAATTAAGTTAATTTTTAAAGGAAATTAACTGCACTGCCTCATAGTCACATGATCACAAACTTAGTGGCACCTTAATTGCTAGGATAGTATTGTGTATGACACTGATATACAAAATTTAACTTTTTGCGATTTGAAGAACCGAAATGTGCTAATTCTTATGTAAATTGAGGTGCTGAACACTAAAATCACAATAAAAATGCTTTATTAGCTACGGTTTTTGAGCTATCGTCTCTTACCTGTACTACGTCATAAGTCGAAGGTTGCCTATAGCTCTAGCACAATCGGGCCTTCTCCGCGTGCCGATTGAACGTCGAATTTGGAGAATCACGCATCAAGGTCCAGCAATAATCAGCAAGCAGTGATGGGTTCCATTTCCCTGTATCTGCTCTCCATTGCTGCAATGTCCTGGTGGAAACGTTCACCGTGCTCGTCACTCACAGAACCACAGTTCTCTGGAAAGAAGTCCAGATGAGAACTCAGAAAGTGGATTTTCACAGATATATTGCACCCCAATTTCTGATGAGGATAGAAGTTTTTCCACAAGATCCTTGTAGCTACTGCTCTTCTATTTCGTAGGAAGCCTGTAGCCACCTCTCGGAAGGCATGCCATGCTTTCTGCTTGTCACCCATAACGATGCGTTCAAATACCTCATCACAAAGAAGTGAGCGAATGTCTGGACCGGTGAAAACACCCTCTCGTATCTTGGCATCACTAAGCAGGGGGAGTTTTTGTCGCAGGTACAGAAATGCTGTACCATTACGATCCATAGCCTTAACAAAATTCTTCATGAGGCCTAGTTTGATATGAAGAGGTGGCAACAAAATCCTCGATGACTCAACCAGTGAATGATGCTTTACATTTTTGTGTCCTGGCTCCAAAGTCTTTCTGGCAGGCTATATCCTTTTGACATAGTGATGTGCCTTGTCTCTGCTGTCCCACTCACACAGGAAACAAGGAAATTTGGTGTACCCGAGCTGCAGCCCAAGCACAAGTGCAATGACTTTCAGGTCCGCACAAATGTTCCACTTGTATGTGTCATACTTTATGTATTGCAGTAACTGCTTCATGCTATCACCACTTTCTTTAAGTCCAAATGCATGTGCAACAGGAATGGAAGGTAACATTCCCATTGTGCAGAAGAACAGCTTTAATACTGATTTTGGAGGAATCTATGAATAACCTCCATTCATCTGAGCAGTGGCTCATGTTTAATGTTTTGAACAAGCCATCCACCTCTTTGCGTGCCACTAGAGTGCCCTCCATGGTGAAGAATTCTTCAAGATTTTTTTGGCGATAACGATACAGGGTTATTTTCACGCCTTCATCCAAATATTTCCATAGTTTCATTCTGGATGCCATCAGTTCGGCCTTTACCTTTGGCAGCTCCAAATCACATACTAGATCATTCAGTTCGTTTTGTGTAAGTTTGTGACATGACTCAGATGCTGGACCTTGGAAGTCTGGATCTGTAGGTTCTTCTTCTTGAGGTCCTGTTTTCTCCGTGTCTTCCTCTTCCATCTCTGAGCAAGACTCCTGTCCTACACCTGCGCTTCTACGAACTGAAACTGAGGCAGTGTCTGGCGGCTGATGCAATGACCTTATGTGACATTACTCTAGTCACAGCATTAGTCGCCCTTGACTAATGACCTTATCATGTACACTAGTTCCAGCGTTAGTCACCCGTGGTTGTCATATATGACTCAACCCCTATTTTGAAATTGGAACACACTGTACATGAAGGCAGCCTTCTGTATCTTCGAAACAAGAGCTAAACAACATTCTTAATATCATATTCATGTTCAGCATCCATGAAATAGCCATAAAAGACTTATTTCGTCAATTCTAGTTTTTGACTGTAGATCAGTGTAATTGTAGGATCCTCTATTAAATGGTACTTATGTTAACGTCCATCTCACAGATCCATGCACCAGCTGTGTTGATATTACCAAATATAGGACATTAAAATGTACAAGATTTGGGTGGTCTTGATTGGCATACTACACATCCAGAATTTTGTGAAAGGCAGTCAGGTAGTTCAGAAGGTGGGTGTCAGAGGTCAAACACATCCACAACATGGTGAACTTGTAAGTCTACTGTTAGGTGCATTTTAGGGAGTTTTACTGAAATCTGTCAAAACATTAAATTCTGGGTTAAAATCACACCGGCATAATGGATGGTTTAGATGAAGACACACCCATCCTTGCATGCATCTTTAACATAACTTGCTATATATGTATGTACTGGAGTAAAGAGTTTATTTAACAAAAGTTGTAGGGAAAAGTGCAGCACCCATGTTCCAGAACTGTTACTGTATGTGACTACTTGGGTTTCTGTTACCACAGCGTGACTGTGGATGGAGGAACAGCCTCCAGATATGGAGGGTAGCTGCAAATATATCGAATAAGCAGTCGTGAATAGCCGACAAGTGGTGGTCCTCCAGCTTGGGTTTGGGTGAGGTGCTAAAAACTCTTCATAAAAACATACAGTGTTACAAAACATTTCAAAGGGCTTGGACTTGGACTGATCCTTTGGTACTGTGAGGGATGAGGTAACACGGGAGTGAAGAAGACTACATAATGAGTATCCTTATGGTCTGTACTCCTCAACAAATATTATTTGGGTGATCATATCGTGATGAAAGAGATAGGTGGCGCATGTTGCATGTACTGGAGACAGGAGAGGTGCATTTGGAGTTTTGGTGGGGAGACTTATGTGAAGGAGACCACTTGGAAGACCCAGGCATAGTTGGGAGGATAGTATTAGAATGGGGATGCTAGAAGTGGAATTGGAGGTCATGGACTGGATTGCTCTGGCTCAGGACAGGGACAGGTGACAGGTGCTTGTGAGCAGTGTGATGAACCTTTAGGTTCCATAAAGTGAGGGGAATTTCTTGTGTAGCTGTTGACATGTTAGCTTCTCAGAAAGTACTCAGCTTCATGGAGTTAGTTATGTGAGTACACATACTTCAGAATTTCTGTTTTCAACAATCAACACTGGTCTTTTAACTATGTGTGAAGATGACCAAGGGGTCCCTTTACTGTTGTTGCTGATGAAAGTTGAGAATTTTCTCCCACCTGAACTCTGTGGGTGTGTAGTTATTTAAAAGCAGGTTTAATTAAAATATAATTTCATGTGCTGAGAGAACCATTACTCTATTAAAATATGCAGAAAAGGAAGTGAATGTGCAATAATTGTTACCTTATGTAAACCTTCATAACTGGTTTTCTTGGGAATCAAAATTAAACTAATAATATTGAGTATGTAGGTAATAGAATATGTATTCCCTGCTATATGAGTAATTTATTTGGCACTTAGTTACACTGGGAATATTGTATGGTATGGCAGTATACTTGGACTTTTACCCAATATGTAAACTTTTTTACCATTGCTTGTATGGTATTTCTTATTATACATAATATATTTTATTTTTACTTATTTCCCGTTCTTAAGGAAAAAAATAAGTTTATGATATCACTATATCATCTTCTTATGGGTCCCCTTTCAAATTTTCAACCACTTGACCATTTTTATTATGCTTGCTATGAATGCTGTGCTGTTGGAGGTCACCCCAGTGCTGTACTTCTTAATTTCCTACAGTTTGTAATAATGTATGACATACATGTGTGCTTGTGAAAACACTATTGCTACTTAGAATATACTGCAATAATGTATAGTGATTTTCTTTTTGCCTGTGGCGCTGTGACCCAACGTGGGTCATGGCCTCCTCATTCTTGAGGTTTCTAGATCACACACGACGCACCACAATCGGTAGGACTCCTCTGGACGAGTGATCAGCTCGTCGCAGAGACCTCTACCTGACAAAACACAACATTCATGACAGAAAAACATTTATGCCCCCGGTGGGATTCTAACCCACGATCTCAGCAGGTGAGCGGCCGCAGAGCTACGCCTTAGACCGCGTGACCACTGGGACCAGCAATATATAGTGATAGATCTTCAAAAAATATGTGTATCAATTTAGATATTACTGTTAATAATAAATTCAATACTATTTGTGTATTCTTGAGCTACAATAATATTTTCAATTATGTTACTGTCAAAGATGTACTCTTAAAGGTGTTTTTTTTTTAATGGGGACCATGCCAAACTTATTTAGCTTTAGGATTAATTGTGATAATAAACAAGCATTTGGAGCTAGGCATGTGAAATTGGCATGAAGTTGGCCATAAATGTATCTACACATTACGTGGTCGGACAATAAAGTTTGCGAACTTGTCACCGTGTGCTTGCCATGGGAGCATTGGACAAAAGCCTTAGTATGGTTTGATGATGTTGACATATCAGCATTTCACGGCTGGGTTGTTGTTGATCTAATCTATGGGAGTCTCTTTCTGAGTGGCATCTATTACTGTCCGCGTGTGTTTTGATGTGCCGTCGCGAGAATGTTGGAGCTTGAATTAGAATTCTTGTTAAACTTGGAAAGAGTGGAAACGAAATCAGAGAGATGTTAGTGCAAGTTTACGGGGATAATGCTATGAAGAAAAAGGGCAGTTTACAAGTGGGTGAAACGTTTTTCTGAGGGAAGAGAAAGTGTCACTGATGAAGAGAGATCAGGATGGCCAGCAACAAGCAGAACTGAAGAAAACATTGCAAAAACTTGTCAAATTGTGCATCAAAATCGTCGGCTGACTGGCAGGAGCATAGCAGAGCAAGTGAACATCGACAGAGAAACAGTTAGGAAAATCTTAACTGAAGATCTTGACGTGAGGAAGGTGTGTGCAAAAATGGTTTCAAAGGAGCTCAACGAAGAACAAAAGCAAAGGAGTCACAATTTACCAAGACCTTTTGGAGAGGCAAGATGACATTTTGGGCCGTCATCACAGGTGATGAAACATGGGCCTACCAATACGACTCTGAAACGAAGCGACAAAGTGCACAATGGAAGACTGCCATTTCCCCACGACCAAAAAAATTCCGTCAATCCAAATCAAGAGTCAAAACAATGTTGCTGACTTCTTTTAATATTAGAGGGATTGTTCATTATGAATTAGTACCAACTGGACAAACAGTCAACCAAGTTTTCTATTTTTGTACTGGAAAGGCTGCATGAAAAAGTTAGATGGAAACGACCCGAACCTTTTGCCAACAACTCATGGATCTTGCATCACGACAATGCACCTGCTCACACGGCACTGTCTGTGAGGGAGTTTTTAGCTACTAAACAAATAACTGTGTTGGAACAACCTGCCTATTCACCGGATCTAGCCCCCAGTGACTTTTTTCTGTTACCAAAGATAAAGGAAATATTGAAAGGAAGGCATTTTGATGACACTGATGATATCAGGAGTAGTACAACGGCCACTCTGAAGGCCATTCCACAAAACCAGCCAAAATTGTTTTGAAGGGTGGACTAGGCGCTGGCATCGGTGCATAGCTTCCCATGGAGAGTGCTTTGAAGGCGACTATGGTGGTATTCAGCAATGAGGTATGTAGCACTTTTACCGCAATGAGTTTGCGAACTTTATTGTCGGACCACGTATGTATGAAATGTGTGCATGTCAACAGCAAACACAGTGACAGTGTGGAATGTGCCTGTTACATACACAGAATCCATGTGTAAAGAGACCTAATAATTTCTTCAGAAATGTAGGGTAAAATTACAATAATAATACTGTAATAGATCCACAGGCCTGGAAGTCTGCCTCATATGTTTTATGAGTTCTTTCTGGAGCTCCTTCTTTGTGCTGGGCAAAATGGGTAATTGCTAACTGAGGTAGAGAATAATTCCTTTTACTTACACATTAAGTATAAAAACTTGCAAACTGAGCTGTATGCTCAAGGACAGATAGTGAGCCATGAACTGTGTGTGACCTTTTGTTGCAGCAACTACATAAATGTTATTTTGCCTCTGATAGCCCATGAAGTTATGTTAGCAGGAACATTGTTATGGTAATTAAAGTTAATGGTGAGGTAAATTGTACATTTCCCAGCTGTCAGTAGTGGTAACCTTAAAAACAATAATTTGGAAAGCAGTTACCTTTTGTTAATAAGTCATATTTAACGTACACAGACACGCAGTTGTTCACAACAGTTGTCTCTTACACTACGCATGTGACATATGGACTGCTTGGTGACACCACTGAGTGTCAACTCTAAAGCAGACAATTCTTTTAGATGAAAACATTCACTACAATTTGGCTGTGTGTATTTGTCTGTTGAATGCCTGGTCTTACATATTATCAACAAAAAGTAGTCTGGTTTAACAGTGACTGACAGACTTCCTTGTAAAGATTATTTTTTGTCAGTACTGCAGCCAGGAAGCATGTAACATTTGTTGTATCAATATAAAGTTATGTTGCATAAATTCTAGAACCTTATTCTGGGAGTTAAGGAGAAGACATTTTTCAACAGAACACATTTTATTGATAGCACCTGTTAGTACAGAAAGGAATAACTATTAAATGTCTGCTAAGCTCAGAGTACTTTTAGAAAATTGTTGTAAGTAATTTGTTCCATATGAACCAACATCATCAAGGGAAGGTGTAGGTTCTGTATACTGTAGGACTGTCGCGGCAACAAAGAGGATAGTGGTGATGCTTACATCTGAATATCTGCAGATGAATCTACAGATACTCTTGATAGACACTAGTGATACTTACATTTGAATATCTGCAGATGAATCTACAGATACTCTTGATAGACACTAGTGATGCTTACATTTGAATATCTGCAGATGAAATTACAGATACTCTTGATAGATAATGGTGATGCTTACATCTGAATATCTTCAGATGAAACTTCAGATACTCTTGATAGGTACATTACCCATCTAACAGTTGAAGAAAACTAATTCATGTATATGTTCCAAACCCTGTCTTTTGTGCTGAAATGTGGAGGAAATTAATAGCCAATGATATACTTACTTCATCAACAAAGATCAGATATTTTATGTCAGAGTGGAGTCATGCGGACACTTCTTAAATAAAAAGATTGCAGTGTCCATTCCATTGAAAGTGTAGGTTTCATTTGCTGCTGGTTTGACCAGAAATACTCTCATTCACAAATATATGATAGGAGTCAATACAACAGCGAAATAGTCTGTTGTAACTACAAAATTCCTCCTGGTACAGAAGTTAAAGTCAACTAAAATTGTACAAACTGACCTATCCCAAATATTTGTGAAAAGTTTTCAATTGGACTGCAGGCCCATATTTCCAGCACAGCTGTCAATTTGGAGTTTTCAGAATGTGCTTCAGGAAGTTCATTGACTCTTTAATTTTAGGAATTAATGAAATAAATTAACAAGAACCACTACACTGTTTCCTGCAGAACTTTTTGTAATTGTGGACATCATTTCATCTCTTAACTACTGCACAATTTACTGTTAACATTACATCTGATGCCTGATTCTGTCCCTCTTGTAACTTGTACAGAGTTGTGGGTCAGTGTCAAGACACAACAATCCTGGATTCTCATTGGGATTATTTTTAACTGTAACATATGTGTGAAATTTCCTTTAAGTGACATCCTATTCAAATGCCCCACAGGGTACAACTGTCTGGAGATGAAGGAGTCTGACTTGAGAGGTAGCCCTTGGACTTTCACTATCCCCATGATTCA
>Ga0268261_10002815_pt1 | contig 12571 bp, 13 predicted proteins | sample TergutNc150P1_FD_190353 | JGI IMG/M metagenome (GOLD analysis project Ga0268261, IMG submission 190353) | Nasutitermes corniger P1 segment gut microbial community from laboratory colony in Florida, USA - Nc150 P1 (SPAdes) (version 2) | ecosystem: Host-associated > Arthropoda: Insects >... | reverse complement strand
GTGATGATGATGATGATGATGATGATGATGAAAAAGTATGGGAAAAATGGATTATTAATGTCTGAAAGATGTAGGCTTAATATGCAATAAAGCTCTTACAACAGTTGCCACGCTGAAGACTTGGGTGTGGGGGGGAAGATGGAAGATACACTGAGTATATGCCACATGCAATACGTGACATCACTTACTGATTGTGCAGTAACATAAATATCAAAGGTTGTGTCAGTCACATTCACAGTAAACTGAAGTACAAATTTCGTACGGTCCAATATTTCTCGCATTTAATGTGAGTTACTTATTAAATCCAAATTCTGTAACATGGGAAAGAAATACACCATCTCACAGGGCTTCACATGACACCATAAAAGATCCTCTCTAAACATGGGATTTCACCTATTACAGTTTTTATATTCCCATTACATAATCCATGTGAAAAGGTAAAAATATCTCTATGCCTGAGAATGAAGGAGTACAGCAGAAAAGAGGCGCTATTAATTTCAGCACTACACACAAAGCAGTGGTGAACTTCATGCTCCAGTGTTTTGACTCTGGGAAGACAGCCCAAGTTCACACCAGACAGGAGGCTGGGTGGGCCTCACTGCCAATCTTAATGCAGTGGTATGAGAAAGAATTCCAACTCATGTCCATTTATCTAGTCTGTCATAAGTCACATTCATTGGCCGAACAATCCTACTTCATGTGCACACAACCTGTTCCAACAATGCTGTTTGTCTCATTATTTACTATAGTGTTCGGTACAGCCAAAAACAGAAACAGTCACAGTACAATCACATGCATGACTTGAATGTGTTATATGTTCAAAAGTGCTGGAATCTGAAATGTTTGGAGTTCCCCTGCAAGTATTACTTTCTGAGGGGCAATAATATCAATGAATATGACGGGACAGGACAATATATTGTTTCAGGAAAACAGAAATGTTTCCTGAAGTGACAATCCCAACTGGCTGAGGTTATATGAAAACACCAGTTCAGTACACTCTGATAATACTTCATAAAATTTCATTAAAACAGTTCTGTTCATACTAGTTACTAACATTCAACAGATGAATGTGGCAACACTGTCCCATTAAATGTACACCATTTTCACCTCCAAGGAAAAACACTGTCCTGCATTGGGCATTTAAACTGAAGTGTGCTCTGGCCACAGCAGAAACCTGGGATTTAAAAGCCTGTATGCTAACGGTTAATGGACACCAGTGCCCTACAAGACAGTCAAAACTGTGTCATGCATAATAAATACCTAAAATCATAAATGTACATTCAATTTTACATACAAGCATGAGGGCATTTGTATCCAGAACCACTCCATATAGCCGTACAATATGTTCATGATCAATAGCATGCATGATTGCTGCCTCTTTCAGGAACTCAATAGGATTGTTCTGCATGCGCTCACGGCTTAGGCACTTGATAGCCACTTGGATCTGCACACAAAGAAAATGCACATTAATGTTACTCCTCTGAATCAATGTCTCTGTAAGTTATCTTTCAAAGTCTAAGCTTTCTATAGTGGGGCTGACAAAGATGCAAGTCTTCTGGTATACAGCAATATCTATGTTCCTACCAACTTGTAGACACTTCAGAAGGGTTAATAACTACCTCATCTTCAACACAGGTAAACCCATTCACATGGCATCATATCCCAGTAGACTTGAATCTTCCAAGTAACTCACGTCAGTTGCAAGACAACAGACATATTTTATCATGGTTACATAACCTTATTTATGGCACATGTACTTACTATCTCTTATTATATAGGATCCAACATTTTAATTGAAGAATCTACAAATTCAACCATCAAAGCCCACAGCTGGATACAAAACTGAGCCAGTTTTATTAAAATCCCACTACCTCCATGTGACCAGCACTAACTTTGTCCCACTCTTCTTGTTCTTTCCAGTGGGCACTGCATAAAACATTTCCCCCTGAAGTTCTGCATGCAATCTTGGGTTTCCATCACCCCAGCAAGACCAACCCCTTTAAGCTCTTACACTTCATAATACTAACACCAAGAGCAGACCCACGCGCATATTGAAGTTCTGTATTATACAATACCCATCATACCTACATAGCCAGACCACCATAACCTACTTACTTACTCACTCCATGGAGCAAGGTCCTTCTTGAGCAGCTAACCAGTTCTCAGGTAGTCAAATTCCCCACATTTTATGGAACCCAAAGGTTCATTACTGCATTCACAAGTGCCTGACAACTGCCCCTATCCTGAGCCAGATCAATCCAGTCCATGCCCCCACATCCCACTTCCTGAAGATACATCTTAATATTACAATCCCATCTATGCCTGGGTCTTCCAAGTGGTCTCTTTCCCTCAGGTTTCCCCACCAAAACATCTGCACCTCTCCTCTCCCCCATACATGCTACATGCCCTGCCTGTCTCACTCTTCTAGATTTGATCATCCAAATAATACTAGGTGAGCAGAACAGATCATTAAGCTCATCATTACGTAGTTTTCTCCACTCCTGTCATCTCGTCCCTCTTAGGTCCAAATATCCTCCTCAGCACCCCATTCTCAAACACCCTCAGCCTACAATTCCTCCCTCAATGTAAGAGGCCAAGTTTCATGCCCCTACAAAACAATAGGCAAAATTATAGTTATGTGTATCTTCATCTTTATATTTTTGGACAGCAAACTGGAAGACAAAACATTCTGCACTGAATGACAGCAAGCATTCCCCAACTTCAATTTGCTCGTAATTTCTTCATTAATAGAATTTTGATCCATTAGGGTTGTTCCCAAATACTTGAACCAATCCACCCTTCCAAAGGAACTATTATCAATCTTTACATTGTAACTTCATCCTGCATTCTGACCCCGAGACATGACCATGTACTTAGCATTATCACCAATTACTTCTAGTCCAATCTCCTTACTAGCAACTACTAAGCTTCTGTGTTTTCCATTATAGTATCTATGTTTCTGCCCAACATATTAACACCATCAGCAAAAAACCAAAAGCTGATGTGTACCATTCAATTTCAAGCCATCCTGGTTTACCTGAACCCTGCTAATGGCATACTCTAAAGCAAAGGTGAAAAGCAATGGCAATAAAGCATCTCTTTGTTTCAAAACATTACTGACAGGAAACATGTCATGTTTGCCTACCTACTACAAGTTTCATCAGATACATCTTTATTAGCCTTGCCAGTTTCACGGTGATAACCAAACTCCATGAGAATTTTATACAAGACCTCCCTCCTAACTGAAACATAGGCCTTCTTGATGTCTATATATATATCAGTGATCAGAAACTAAATTGTACTAATATTGTTGATTTTAAGTTAGTAAGAGCTTTTTGCAGGAGAAGTAATGAACATGGTAGATCTGGTATCTGTGTAAAAGATGGTCTCAAAACTAAAGAAATAAGTTATTTTGCTGGTATAAGTGAAGAAAAATTTTTGAAATGTCATTAATAGAACTGACTGGATATAAACTATGTATAGTGTTGATATTTGGTTGGCCGTGCATCATAGTATAACTTTTTTATTATTACCAACTTGATACACAAAAATTAGCAAGAAATTTGTGTATAAGTTGGTAATAATAAAAAAGTTATGTATAGTGTGTATCTACAGATCATCAGATGGACAGTTTGATAAATTTCTAAATAAGTTAGAGTCAGTTACTCAGAAATTACTAATGAAAGATAGAATTCTGATACTATGTGGTGATTAGAATACAGATTTCCTTCATGAAGATGGCAACCTAAAGGACTTAACAGACTTACTGTTCAGGTATAATCCAGTGAATACTGTCAAATCCCCTACTAGAATAACAAAAAGCACAAGCACATTGATAGATGTAATTATAACAAACAAGAAGTATTATATGGAACTGGCAACAGTAATAGAATTAGGATTTTCAGATCATCAAGCCCAAGTGTTGCCCGTACTGCGTAAAAACCATGCTAGTGTAAATAGAAGAGTTCTGAAAAGGCATTTTGGAGATGATAATATTTGGGAATTTAAATACTTATTAAAAAAGGTGACATGGCAGGAAGTATTTTCAGAGACAGAGGTAAACATGAAATTCACGGTTTTTATGAACCCAGTTCTACATTTTTTTGACACAGCCTTCCCTCTCGAGTTCAGACATAGAAAGAAACCATTAAGGAATGGATGGATTACACAAGATATAAAGATGTCTAGCAAAAAAATTAGATTTTTAAACATGCTAAAGAAACAACCTAATCTTCCAGAAGAGGCAAAAATGTATATTGCTAAGTATAAAATAGTATACAAAAGAGTAATTAGGGAAGTAAAAAGAAAGGAAATTGATAAGTACATACTGCATGCAAATCACAAATCTAAAGCTGTATGGCATATTAAAAACAAGGAAACTGGGAGAACCTCCTCAAATAAACAAGATATTAAAATAATTTTGAATTCTGAAGAAATTACAAATCCAGAGAATGTAGCTGAATTATTTCATTCCTACTTCCGTAAAATTTCAAAGAAACTATTAAAGCAAAATGAGAATAAAATTCCAAATTCTGAGAATCAACATTTAAAAATAAAGGAAAGTACTAAAACTATGTTTTTATTTCCAGCAAAAGAAAGTGAAGTGGAAAAGGTGGAGAAGGGTCTTAAGAATAAATTATCAGCAGGAATTAATGAAATACCTGATTATGCGGTAAAACAGTGCATAACACTGCTAAAGAAACCTTTAGCCAACATTTATAATGCATCCCTAGAATCAGGGATTTTTCCAGACCAACTAAAAATAGCAAAAGTTGTAACATTATATAAAAACGGGGATACAAGAGACATTCAAAAATACAAACTAATAGCGCTGTTATCTGTTTTCTTCAAAATTGGTAGAGAAATTGGTGTATAATAGATTTTAATGGCATTTATAGAAGGGAATGGATTTTCAACTGAGGCACAACATGGTTTTAGGACAAAAATATCAACTGAAACAGCATTACAGATTTTTATCAAAAGTACACAGGAGGCCATTGAAAAAAAAAATGAACCCAATTGCAATTTTTTTTAGATCTTACAAAAGCCTATGATGTATTCAATCAAAAAGTATTGTTGTCTAAACTAAACCACTATGGTATTAGAGGTGTGGCAGACTTATGGTCTGAATCCTACCTATCACACTGGAAACAATGTGTGGAAATAAATGGCATGAAACAAGGAATATATGTGTTGAATACAAAGGAAATTGAGCATGGTGTGCCACAGGGTTCAATTCTTGGTCCAACACTATTTTTGTTATACATAAATGACATACCTCTAAATATTATAGGATCAAAAATATTGTTATTTGCGGATGACACAAGCATATTGGAATCAGATGAAAATATAAACAACCTCGGTATAAACTAAAAAATGTTATGACTGAATTGTAAACATGGTTTACACTGAATAGTCTTGTAGTTAATGTTGAAAAAATGTTAGCAATGTCTTTCCGTACCACGCAGAATAAAAAGCCAGTGTTACCACATGTTATATTTGAAGGTAGAGATATTCCATACGACACTGAAACAAAATTTCTGGGTATATACATTAATGAAAATATGAAATGGAATAATCACATTAAATACTTAAGTTCAAAACTAAATACAAGCTATACGATTAATTCCTTAAAGAATGTAATGAGTCCATATGTCTTAAGAGCCATGTACTTTGCATGTTTTCATGTTCATTTGAGATATGGTTTGACCCTGTGGGGTGGTGACCCTGAAAGTATAAGAATTTTTCAATTATAGAAGAAAGTTATAAGAATAATAGGTAAAGCAGGCTGACAAGTTTCTTGCAGGAATCTCTTTAAAGATCTAAATATACTTCCCTTGCCTTGTCTGTATATAAGTGGGGTTGTGTGTTGTGTAAAATTAAACATGGAAAAAATGAAATATAATGAAGAAGTACATGACTACTGTACACACCAAAAATCTGATCTTCATACTCAATTCTGCAGAACTACTTTTTTTTAAAAAACAGTAGTGCAAATGCGGTTATAAAATTGTACAATAAATTGCCTAACACAATAAAGAGATTAGAAAAGATAGAGGAATTCAAAAGATGACTGAAGTATTTTTTACTGCAACACATTTTCTATTCAGTGGATGTCCTCTTAGGTTCCACTATTACTTTATTATTATGTACACTTTGTTCTTAGTATTTAGTAATTCCACCAAACAGGATACTAAATATTATACATTAATGTGTGAGTTTTAATTAAGCTTTATATTATTGTGTTCCACTATTGATGTAAATGTATTGCAAGTTCTTTTTTTGTGTATATTGTGAATAAATGTTTTTATGTAATGTACAAGGTATGATCAATAAAAGACCGGACTGTTGTAATAAAAGCTTTATGTTGATAGATACAACTTATTCAAGTTTGTCGACTTCAAAGTAGTTTCCTTCACTAGCAACACACCACTCCCAACGTTTCTGCCAACTTTGGAACGCTTTCTGGAACGCTTCTTTTGGAATGGCGAACTCATTCGTCGAATTTTTCTGGATCTCGTCAACTGTGTCAAAACGGCGTCCTTTCAAGGTAAACTTCAACTTAAGAAACAGAAAAAAGTCCGCTGGAGCCAGATCTGGAGAGTAGGGTGGCTGGGGTACAACGGTCATTTCGTTTTTCGCCAGAAAATTGTGCACAAGGAACGACGAGTGAGCTGTTCCATTGTCATGGTGCAACACCCAACTCTGTTTCATCCACAACTGAGGCCTCTTCTGGCGTACAGCTTCCCTCAAACGCTTCAGAACTGATATGTATAACTCCTTGTTTACTGTCTGACCACGTGGAACGAATTCGTGGTGGATTATACCTTGCCAGTCAAAGAAAACCAACAACATCACCTTCATGCTGGATCCACTCATTCGAGCTTTCTTCGGTCAGGGGGATCCTTGCGCCACCCATTGTGACGAATGAGCCTTGGTTTCGACGTCATAGCCATAAACCCAGGTTTCATCGCCTGTTAACAATGGTTTTCAAGAAGTTCTCATCGACACTGACACGGTCAAGCAGTTCTTCACTGATGTTAACACGGTTTGCTTTCTGGTCCTTGGTCAACACACAGGGCACGAATTTTGAGGCGACGCAATGCGTGTTGAGTTTTTCTGTCAGAATTGCTGAGCATGATCCAAAGCTGATGCCTACATCTTCAGCAATCTCTCTGATAGTCAAACGGCAATTTTGGAGAATCAAATGACGAACTGCATCGATGTGAACATCGTCTGTTGACATGGAAGGTCGTCCACTTCGGGGATCTTCATCAATCAATGTTCTTCCTGTTTTGAAATTACTGTACCACTCAAAACACTGCGTTCGGCTCATACATTCGTCTCCGAAGGCTTGTTGAAGCATTTTCCACGTTTCAGTAGCAGTTTTCCCGAGTTTGAAGCAAAATTTCACACACACATGTTGTTCTTCCAAGTCCTTCATTTTCACTACCTAAAATTCCTCCTTCTAGCCATAATATTGCAGCAGTCAGTAACCAAATCACCCTTCTCCTCCTTTACTGTATTTTGTTCTAGGCTGGTAACCCATCATGAAGTCCATGATGCATCTCTACAAGTCTCTGATATTTTTATCTTACTGTTAGTTTCAAGTTCATCAATATCAGATTTCAGATATTCAGATATGCTTATGACAGATGTACCAGCATCTTACATTGTTTAGATTACCTACATTGCTTTGTTTGGATCCAGTAACCACTGCATTCTAGCCCGCTTTCTTTGATTTAAAAATCATAAACATTCATCATCAAACCATGGTTTATGCTGCTTGAATTCATACAGACCTAGCCCCTTTCTCACTGAGGTTTGATATTCTCTTGAATGTTCTCCCAAGTCCTGTTTATGTCCTCACTAGCACTTAAGTTTTCCAAAGCTGCAGACCCATATGAGATCTTAATCTGATACGGTTTCATAACCTCCAGTTCGTTTAGCTTCCTGAGAATATTTCTTTCTACAACAAACTTCTGTCCTGCTTGTTGACTTATAACAAATCTTTCCCTAACTTCTGCAACGAACAGATAGTGATCAGTATCAGTCAGCTCCCCCACAAGATTGTACATCGAGTAGTCACATGTCATCTCCTATCAACCAACATGTGATCAATCTGGTTGTGAGTCTTCCCATCAGAACAGGTCCAAGTGTATTTATGAAAGTTTCTGTGTGGGATCATCCTGCTCTTAACAACTAGATTTTTTAAGAAGCAAAGTTTACTATTCTAACACTATTATCATCACTATGCTGATGTATTTGTAATTGTAACTGTACTTTATTTAACTTCCATATTGCTACACATATGTAACACTTGGTCAACACAGTATATTTGATGAGAATAAGATTAAAGTCATGTTTCAAAGCATAAATTCTTCAATCACAAAGTTAACTAATTGTAATAAAACATTTAACCAGATAAAATAAGATATTGCTTTAAATAAATGTATACAATTGGCTAAAAAATATAATTTCATACTTTACTGTGAGATATTACCCACAATTATTTTAAACCAACAGACTAAAATTTATTTCCAGATTTGTCTCTTGCTATTTCATGGACTTTAATCAAAACTAAAAACTCATTCCATGTATAAAAAGAATGATCCACTTTGAACACTTTAAAACTTTGCAATTTTTTATTCCATTTGGCACCTTGTTATATAATCTAATCAGCATATTTATCAAACATTTCTTAAAAAGTAATGTATTACAGATCTGAACACGAAAATCACATTTTCTTCTTGTGTTATAACCACGAATATTTAAACTTGTGTCAAATTGCCATTATGTTTTTTAGTACAACACAATATCTCAACAATATACAAAGAAGTCACTATCAGAATTTTATAATCCTTGAAAATTTGTCTACATGACTCTCACTTGTCAACGGCCCTAATTATTCGAAGTACCCTATTTCGCACAATAAGTACCTTTATACTATCACTTTCTCCACCCCAGAAAATTATTCAGTGCCTCAAAAAAGACTGAAACTTTGCAAAATAAATAATTCCTAATACAAATAAATTTTACCACTTCTAAATGATTTAATAATATACAACACCTTACTCAAGTTTAAGCATAGAGAATGAATATGGCAGCTCCTTTTTAAATTTCCTGTAATGTTAAAACCTAAGAATCACAGTTTTGATACACAAGCAATTTCTGAGTATTAAAGACTATATGTGGCATAATTACAGGTCTAATTTTATTGAAGTGAAGTATCACTGACACTGTTTTTTTTTTTTTTGGGTATTTATTAAAGGATTATTATTTTGACACCATATTTGTTACATAACCCTATTTAACTTTTGCTGAAGAGCAGCCACGTCTTTATGTACAAGGGTGTATCAAAAAGTTCCGAGACTGGACCTATAGACTAGAATGTATATACTTGATTTAAGTTTGGGCAGCATCCCCTTCAAAATAGTCTCCTTGTGCAGCGACACATCGATCCCAGTGCCGTTGCCACTGCTGGAACGCATGCTGGAAGTCCTGTTCTCGAAGCGTACCAAGAACATTCTGCGATTCCCACTGGATCTCCTCCACTCTGTTAAAGCGGTGACCCTTTAGCTGCAGCTTCATCTTCAGGAAGAGGAAGAAGTCGCAAGGGGCCAAATCTGGTGAACAAGGCGGATGCAGAAGTGTGATAATGCCTTTGTGGGCGAGAAACTCACGCATTATGAGAGCTCGGTGAGAGGGTGCATTGTTATCATGCAGCAGCCAATTGCCCGCGCACCACAGTTCAGGTCGTTTTCGCCGAATGTCCTCCCTCAGACGGTGAAGAACATTGCAGTAGAACTCGGCAATCAGAGTCTGGCCTTCAAGGACAAATTCATGGTGCACAACCCCTCAAATGTCGAAAAACACGATGAGCATGCTCTTGGTTGCGCTGCGACTCTGCCTCGCCTTCTTCGGTCTTGAGGATCCTGGGCTCTTCCATTGCGAAGACTGTTGTTTAGTCTCGGGATCATACCCATAGACCCAACTCTGGTCCCCATTGATGACCCTCGACATGAAGGATGGGTCATCCACGGCATGCTGACAAAGCTCTTGACAAATCGCAACATGGTGCTCTTTCTGTTTGAGGGTCAGAAGCCTGGGTACGAACTTTGCAGCAACGCGGTGCATGTTCAAATCACACGTGAGAATTGTCTGCACTGTTCCGTATGACACATTAACGATTGCAGCAATGTCCTTAATGGTTCTCCAACGATCCTCATGCACAAGCCACCAAACTGTTTCCATATTTTTAGGTGTTGAGCTCGTGGAAGGTCACCCTGACCTCTTGTTGTCTTAAAGTGATGTTCTGCCTATCTTGAAGCGCGCGTGCCACTCGAAACACCTCGCACGATTCATGGTCTCATTTCCATACGCACATCATATCATTTGAAAAGTCTCCGCCCCAGATTTGCCGAGTTTCACACAGAATTTGATGTTTGCTCTCTGCTCCAGTTTCACGTCCATGCTGAAATCACAAATGTGACGGCACACGTGGTGACAAACACTCGTGTTGTGCAACTCCCGATGTTCACACAGCGACGCCACTCGGCATGCTGAGTGGTGATATTCCCTGCTCCCAAGCACAGCACACTCATTCATGTACTGCCATCGATTGGCGGTCTAGGGAACTAGTCTCGAAACTTTTTGATACACCCTCATACAACAAGTACATTAGTGTAATCTGCAAATAAAACCATTTTTGCATCTTGAATGTTAAGTGGCAGCTCATACACATACAATGAAATAAAAAGAGGTCCCAAAATTGACCCTTGTGGCACTCCATGTTTTATTTCCTTAAATGAAGGTATGTATTTTAATTGTTTTTTTTATCATCAATTTGAACTATTTCAACATACAGTGTCTGATGAGATAAACAGGATTTAAACCATAATTTCGTAACCCCTCTTATACTATAATAATTTAACTTGTCAAGCAGTATATCATGGTTTATCACATCGTAGACCTTTGTAAGATCAAAAAATATTCCTGCTACATATGACCGTCCATCCATGGCCTCCTGGACACTTTATATAGTTCTTTTGGCTAGAGTTTCTGTTCATCTATTTTATCTGAAACCACTCTGGACGTCAGTTGATATACTGTGTTTTGATACAAAAAGTATTTACCTTTTTTAAATCAGCTTTTCCAAAATTTTTGAACAAAAATGATAAAATAGATATTGGTCTGTAATAACGAATTTCTTGACTATCACCTTTTTTTATGGAGTAGTCTTACTTTTGCTATTTTCATCGTATCAAGGAAAATACCCAACTTTAAAGAAGTAACAAAAATATGATATATTGATTATACAGGGTGCGGCGCAGATGACTTGTTTTGAAATAAGCAGAACTGTACTAAATTTTCAAGGAAAATAAATTTTTATACACAGAAATTAACGTTACAGCATGCCATTACTGAGAAACTTAGGTGCAGAAAATGGCACTGAGGTGGTGTCCATTTTTCCGTATACAGATCTCCAGTCTTTCTCGAAAGTTGGTTTCCACTCTCTCAAGCATTTCGGGCTGAATTTTATCGATCATCTGCCGAATCGAGGTCTTCATTTCCTCAAGTGTACGTGGCTTACTCTCATACACACGGGACTTAAGAAAGCCCCAGAGGAAGAAATCACATGTTGACAAATCGGGCGAACGGGGAGGCCACGGAACATCGCCAAATTGCGAGATGACATGATTATTGAATAAGGCTCGCACAAGGTCAATCGAAGCTCGAGCCATATGAGCTGTGGCTCCATCCTGTTGGAACCAGACAGTACGAGTGTTCATTCCTCATACGTGTAATTCCGGTATGAAGAAGTTGTTGATCATTTCAATGTATCGATGTGAATTAACAGTAACTGTGACTCCATTCTCCTCGAAAAAGTACGGACCAATTACACATTCCTTAGTTACTGCACACCATACTGTGACCTTGGGGCTGTGCAAAGGTCTTTGATGTAACGCACGAGGGTTTTCCGAGGCCCAATAACGACAATTCTGTTTATTGACAGTGCCGTTTAGGTGGAAATGTGCTTCATCGCTCATCATAATGATGGCATCATCGTGTTCCTCGAAAATCTGAAGCATGTTAGGTGCGAATGCGAGCCGTTGAGCGTAATCTCCTGCATTAATCTCTTGAACAAGCATAATTTTATAGGGATGTAAACCCAAATCAACATGCAAAATGCGCCTTACCGTTCGATCAGATAATCTCAGTTCAGATGTGTGTTTCCGAGCTGAACGGCCAGGGCTCCTTTGTATGGCTTGCCGCACTCTGTCGATATTTTCCGGTGTGCGTGCACTCCTTCGTGGACCTGGTGGTTTCTTATTCGTCAGTTTACCGGTAGATCTTAACGATGTAACCCATCGCCGTATGGTTCTGGGAGTGGGAACGTCGCCATGATGCCCGATATTGAAGTGCCGGCGAAATTCCCGCTGAGTGTTAACGATAGACCCACCCGTCATTACAAACGTGACGTAGACGAACACGCGGTGATCAAGCGACCAGAAAGGCATGGTGGCAACTGAATGGCATCTCGTAGAGAGCCCAAGGCCACCAACCCCAC
>Ga0268261_10002814_pt1 | contig 12572 bp, 5 predicted proteins | sample TergutNc150P1_FD_190353 | JGI IMG/M metagenome (GOLD analysis project Ga0268261, IMG submission 190353) | Nasutitermes corniger P1 segment gut microbial community from laboratory colony in Florida, USA - Nc150 P1 (SPAdes) (version 2) | ecosystem: Host-associated > Arthropoda: Insects > Digestive... | reverse complement strand
GACATTAGTCACCTAAGGGTTAATAATTTAACCCTTATCCTGCTAACGTGGAGAAAATGGTGAGCTCCTAATAATGCCAGCAAATAGCAGATGGGATTTAATTCGGGCTTTAAAGGGTTAAAACACTCAATTGTTATTACATACACAAATATATTGTTGCACACCATGTTGTTTATTAGAAATTTATCATAGTGTCATATACCAGAAGATAATACTCATAACAACCACCACTATAAAAATCTCAAATCTCACAGTGCAATTAAATATTCTATTAACTATTGATTGTGTTTTAGTTCATTCTAGTTTCATATAGAGTGTCTCACATCTCCTGACATGGCAGGTGAAAAACTGGAAATTCTGCACTATGTCATTGCTCCTACATTTAATGCTGCATGAGTATTACAGTTCCTGTGTTTAATTCCAGAACCAAAGGCATGTGGAAAACCTGAACAGCCACCAAATTCAACTATGGTGGCCAAAAGTTTTAATGTTGGTGCAGTGATTGATTACACATGTGACGAAGGCCACCTTCTTGTTGGGCCTGCATCACGAACATGCTTACCAACTGGCTTCTACAATGAGTTCCCACCTGTATGCAAACGTAAGTAAAATATTTTGCTTGCAATTCAGTGTCATTACAATGTCTCCATTTATAATACTATCTTGCATGGGGTGTTTCTAATAAAAAAAAAATCACTTTTGAACACAGTTAAAGGCCTAACAGCTGCACCACGATTTATTTTTTTATTTTCTTCAATAGTCTTAATCCTATAATCTTTCAAATCAGGTTGCCAGAACATGAAGCACGGCATCTACAGGATAGTGAATTCTATTTCTCGCACATGATAATTTTTGCAGCTATAGAACCTTCTCATTCACAATTTTGCAGCTATAGAACCTTCTCATTCACAATTCTCAAAAACTAATGACAGTGGTTAATTATTCGTAGTAACACACTGTCCATTGTCTGAAGCATGTTTAATAATTTGACATTGCAGGAATGTTGAATGGGGGTGCCCTTAATATAACTTTGTGTAAAAACACAAATCCAGGATATATTTACCAGAACATCCCCTTTGCTTGTATGTCAGAAAGTTTTTTTCCTGTTTGTCTCCACAGTGAATAAAAAAATAAGTTTTAGACAAAAATAATTTATCTTGGTGAAGTAACAGTTCCTTTTGTATGTACGTTACATATTTCTAATATTATGAAGCTTTTCTGAGAAATCTAAACAGCAAGAACAACAATGGACACTATAAAAGTTTATTTTTTCTATGTTTCCACTGCTGTCATGCACATGTGTTATGATTTCACAGATACTGTGTAGTTGATATGTGAAAATATGGCTTTGTGTAATGCTGAACTTCAGTAGTATGATTTAGCATTTACTAGCATAGGCATGATGGTATGTAATTTAATGTTAAATATGGTATAGTAGTGGTGTTAGGTTAGTTTTAGTAAAAAATTAATCTGCTGATTGATGATGATACTGAAGAAAATATTTACTTTTTTTTTGTTCATTTATTCTGTAAACTGTTGTCATTGTTGTTCATGTGTGTGTGTCTCCATTGGTTACTGGGATGCTGACTCACATGCTTGTGTGATATTGAACTACCATGTCTGTAAACCACTTTCAGCAAGTGGTGTATAGGTAATGATGGAGAGAATTACATTTTTTGTGGAATTTTCTGAGTCTGCTGAATGTGTCTGTTTCTGCATGTGTCTCTGAAGAAATTTAAAATCAGGTAGTATGTTATTTTAAGTGGTCCAGTATGCAGCCATCTGTTAAGTGCTCTACCAATGTTAGTTCCATCACCATCATCACCACCACCCCCATTCATCATCATCATCATTCATCAGTCATTGTTACTGTCATTGTTGTCATTGTTATGTGATATGAATTGAGATAATTTAGTCAGGTCAGTAAAGTTATAAGCTGGATGACTGTGGTTTGGCTCTTGACAGGGACAGGAATTATTTCTTCACCACCCTATCAGCTGGCTGTGTGGCCATCTAACCTCCTATTCAGTGAGCACTGGAAGCACTTTCCTGAAAGTAAAGGGGCTGTATTGTTAAGCTGACCACATACCTCTATCCATTTCTGAGATTACAAGCACATGAAGTTTTTCACTCATTCACCCATATATCTTGTGCAATAGTGACAAGGCACAGGGAAATTTTAGATTTTCCTCTTTTGTGATTTTACCTTAAACAATTTAAATTACAGGTATTCAGTGTGGTTTCCCTGCTGAAATTCCTCATGGAGAGTACCAGCTACTGAATGGTACTGTCGGCTACCTGAGTCGAGTCCTTTATTCTTGTGATGAAGGGTATGAACTAATTGGAAGAGCACAACTCATGTGTGACTTTGACGAAAGGTGGAACGGACCACCACCTCGGTGTGAAGGTATTTGTACTGTCACCATTATTATTCATCTGTTTTGTCACTACATTCACATTTATGAAAGTAAGAACCTGATTTAGACCAATTAAAGGTATATTAAAAGTCTTAGAAATTAGAACAGTGAAAAAGTAGCACGAAGCCATTTGAAATTGTGTTTGGTTAAGCGTATTATTTAACAACACTGTCAGTTACTGAGATTGTATAGCATCAGTAATAGATGAATGAATGAACATGGAGCATTGCTGGAATAATAATGCATGGGAAGACCAAAGTACTCAGAGAAGCCCATCTCTTTGCCATTTTGTCGACAACAGATTCCAAATGATCTGGCCTGGAATGGAACCCAGACATTGTTGACCTCTGCAGTCAAGTGAAATGGTGGATGAAGTTGGATTGTCATCATTCCACACAATATGTGATCACTTGTAACTTAACTGAGAAACGATTTTTCTTCTGTTGATAGTGTCCTTGCTTTTCCACCTGATCTTCATGAGGTTTGTTTTCATCTGCATCTGAATGTAGCAGAAGTCTGATTATGTGGTTCCATCTTCACTCAGTGTCCACTCTTGTTTGTTGAACTTGTTTGGCTGCAGCTATATTACAGTTGCTTTTTAAACCAGTCAATCTATATAGTCTTGTGGCTAGGCTAAAAACTCAATCCCTTGGAAGATCATCAGATGTTGCATTGCAATATTTTATTCTGCCACTGTGAATCTGTCCGGATGCTATAATCCCACATCTCAGGTATGTTTCTTACAACTTGACTCTGCATCAGCCTGCCTGTGTGTCTTCCTGCATTCACAAGTTATGTTGAAAACTCCAGTAATTTTAGTCTTAAATTCTCATTTATTGGTCTTAACAAGCATGAGGTCTTCTAGACTGGAATATGACCTGTACATACATTAAATTTTTCTGGTAGAGCCACAGTTTTCTAGTTTTTAAATGAATGGTTTGATAGCCATTGAAAGTAGAATAAGTGTAGTACAAACAATGCTGCAAAGTTGGGGGAAAATGAAAACTGCTCTCTTCTACATGCTGTAAAGAGAGCAGTTCTCATCTGCTTCATGGTGGAAGCCTGAAATCTTGCATGGGGAAAAATGTAACTTCAAATGCCCATCTTGATGGGAATACCATGCCTTGATTCAAATCAGACTTGGTTGGGAATCTTTGGCTGCACTTTGCACCACAATATATTTTCTCATAGTTTTGCAGCAAAGTACATAAGTTTTGTGACCATCTACAGTATCGGTGTGAGAGATGCTAAAAAGTCACGTGAAATTTAATCTTATAACAAAACTCCTTGACTCCTTGTGTGCACATGTAACATACCTAATGCATTCAAAAAATCCTCTTAAATGACTTACATTGTATGGTATACCAGAATAGTTCTGTAGCATGGTGGTAACAAATACTGTTATATTGCATTTAGTTTCAGCACAGTTTTTATGAACACATCTTGCACTCACATAGCGTCTGCTAACTGGATGCATATCACTGTGCACTTACATGACTAGTATTGGTGTCAATGTTATACAAATTGCACTTAAAAATCAACTATTTTTGAGTGGCTGGTACATTACTGAAACTGATGATTCACTTATGAAACAGCTGGTATAACAAGCTCAAACCTCCTTCTGTTTGTTATATAGGTTAAGATTCAAACACATTAATTAACTAATGCTTCTGGTCTTAAACCTTTTCTGCTCTCAGCAGTATTGCATTACAATATTTCTTCACGCTAGTGTGTATATTGGGAGTGCTACAGAAAAAATATACACAAAGCAGTAGAGATTAATAGACTTTAAAACTTTTTTACTTTTGGTATAGTTTGAATAATGTGGGATATCTGTCGCAGTGGGTGAATTTGGCTATTATGAGAGCCATGACATAGGAGCAGATGACGAACACAAATGTTACTCTTTTGGCATGGACAGTATATCCAAGGACTTTTGTCCTACTTTTGAGGCACTTATTTTGAAACATCATTATTGGAACCAGGATGGCATAGTCAGTATGGTGACTAGAGTGCAAACTTGAATATCCAGGGTTTGAATTCTGAGAGAGGCAAGAGTTTTATTTCTTTTTCAAAACATCCAGACCAGTGCTGCGGCCCACCAATCATCCTCCCGAAAGTGTATGGAGGGCTCTTTCTCTAGGGGTAAAGTGGTCAGGGTGTGATGCTGACCAGTCACTTCCTTCCAGTGCATCTATATTACCGCTCCCACTTACTTATTTACTTACTTATTTACTCACTCCATGGAGCAGAGACCTTCTTGAGAAGCTAAATGGTTTTCAGCTAGTCAAGAAATTCTCCACATTTTATGAAACCTGAAGGTTCATTACTGCATTCACAAGTCCTCGCCACCTGTCAACTAAATGCCTTAATGACATGTGTAGTGATGACCTTGCCATTTCATTTTATCTTTAGTAGAACTGATATTGAATAAGCATTTTTCATAGATAAAATTGAACAATGCATTCTTTGGTTAATACCAAAATGAACACAGAGTCTTTCAAAGAGTGCATATCTCTTGTGGGTGGGGGTGAGGGGTGTGGGGGACTTTACACATTGGTGCAAGTCATTTTGTGATATTCTTGGTTATCACATTGTTGTGATCTGGTAGTTTGGGTGTCCATGTCTTGGAGAAACACACTGTCTTCATCTCTTCAGGACCTTCAGCTTTGTAGATATCCACACATCAGAGTGCAACACTATGTCATAACCCTTAAGACTGCAATATGCATCTTCACTACCATGAAAACTTGAAATTTTACACGTGTATATCTGTAGAGGTATGTTGGATGGGATGTTGTTCATGGTGGTAATTACCCTGCATATGACAGAATGATTCCCAGTGACATACCAGTGAGAAGGAAACTAAGCTGTGGGAAAAGTTAATCAGTATTTTTATTCTGCACAGCTATTGAATGTGATGATCCCCCCTCCATACCGAACGGGAAGTTCACAATTAGCAACAATTTGACAGTGGTGGGGACCATGGTTGAATATTCATGCAACTCTCGGAACTACAAACTTATTGGCCCCAACAAGATTATGTGCCTTCCAAGTGGAGAATATGATGAAAATCCACCTGTATGTGAAGGTATGCATGAGCTCGTTTGGTACTAAGCTGTCACCTAAATTGGAATTTGCCTGTGCATGGGGCTGGTATAACACAAGCATGCATGTGCAAATTTATTTGGTTTTTTTTTTTTAATTTCTCTGCACTAAGCAGTCAGTGGAGAACTGAACAAAATGAGGCATGCCATAATGGTGGAATGAGCTCTACGTAGTTATTCCAGTGCAGCTTGTTTGTTGAATACCACCTTGTCATATACTAACTTAATTTAAATTACAAGTATATTTTATGAGATTTAGTAGCAGTACTAAATGATGATCAGTGGTTGTAAGTTGCTAAATATCTGGGTCACAGTTAAGTAGAAAGTATAGTGTTTCCCAGCTAAGATGTTCCCAGACACAAATTTTTCCTGTTTAGAAGCTTTTTGTTAAAATATTTACTATTTAATACATTTAAAAGTCATACAACCATTAGTCTTTTCTTGATGAATGATTTGTACCAAAGCAGATTCTGGACCACTTTTCCACTTGCACGTGACATTTCATTTTTAATTCCGTTTTTTATTTGTTATTACTTATTTTATTAACTGGAACATATCAGAGAACTGTTGCAGCAGGATTTGAAACTCAAGTGTAGTTTTGAAGAATTTGTTGTAATAGATGTCAATGTGGGGTACGCGGTAGTGCAGTTGGTTGAGGCACTGCGCTACAAGTCGGAAGGTCGTGGGTTCAATCCCCGATGGTGTCATTGGAATTTTTCAATTACATAATCCTTCCGGCCGCACTATGGCCCTGGGGTTGACTCAGCCTCTAACAGAAATGAGTACCAGGAATATTTCCTGGGGTAAAGGCGGTCAGTGCGTAGGGCTGATAACCTTACCACCTTCATGTGCCGATTATCTTGAAATCCGGGACCCTCAACCTCCTGGAACCCCCAGGGCCTGTCCAGGCCTGTCCAGGCCTGTAATGGGATTGCTTTCCTTTTACCTAGATGACAATGTGCTGTGACTTAATTAGCATGAAGATGTATATAATGAGAACCTGAAGGTGGAGGAGACAGGAGAGGTAAATGAAGAAAGCATACCTTTGCCAACAACAAATTATTTTGGACTCATATTTTTGGATGGTCTACCATGAGTTGGTTTCATGAGTTTTCTTGAACTCCAAACTACCTGCATAACCATTTGTGTACTTTATAATTTAAATATTATGAAATATAAAAGTGGACTCAACAGTGAACCTAAATTTTTACACTTATCTAATAAGAGATTATCCCATGTAAGTATTCTCTTTTTATTGGTCTGTTGAAAAACTTCTTACACAGGAAACACTTTATTCATGGAGTGATATTTAAGTCAAGAATATTGCTACTTTTTCTCAAAATGACTGAGTATTAATCAAAGCCAGGCACTGTTAAGGATTTATTTAGCATTGAATATAATTTTTAATTGTTGCTTACTCATTGCTGCATAGTTCATATTATCTCCATTTACTTGCCATGTATTCTTACAGAAGAAATACAGACAGCAGCTGCAGTGCCAATATCTCCTAGTAAACCCACACGACCCCAAACACCATCTACAAAACCTCGTGACCCACCAGCTGCACCCACTCGACCTAGCCTACCGCCTGCTCGTCCTGGTCCACAAAGCCCCCACCAAGGGAAGACTTCCAAGAAACCAGGAGGGTCAGTGGAGAATAGCCCAGCTGAATCAGCCCATGTACCCCATACTGTGGCAGCTTCACATCCACAAGACAATGAAATTCCTGACAGTGTCAACGTAAGAAGTGATCTCTCACCAAATGTAAATGTGGCTCATTCTGTGGATGAGGAGCGACATGAAACAGGGGCCAGACTGAACCTAGGTCAGTAAACGAATACACACAAACAGTGATCATCTTTTTCCAAATTACTGCTTGATGTTTCTTATTAAATTACATCTTTGAGTGACTACTTAAGTGTAACCAGAAGAGCATGTTCACTGTGGCAGATGTGGTAATCTGTTTCAGAAAGTTTTTATGTTAGTTGGGTCTCCATACAAATTTGTATGTGTTCATTTCTGTCAAATGTATTTTGTGCTACTCAGACTGGTGCAAAAGTGAAGTATGAATTGCACCTCTTGGAATGAGGTTTAGTCATACACTTGTGTAAAAAAACAGCATATAGGCTGTTCATGCTTTCTGTGAGAGTATAAGAATCAAGACATGCTGCCACAAATGTGCTTTTAAAATGTTAGGCATTGGCAAACTGCATATATTGGGCAAAGATATTAGGCCTATATGTCAGTGTTAACACAAGTATAGAATGACAACAAAAAAAAGTTATAATGAGCAAGATTCAGTAGAGATGAGCTCTGTTATTCACAGGGGAAGAGCCACCCATATATGCATATTACTAATGTATTTGTCTTTTAAAAATAATTGTAACAAATTGCCAGTCCTTTGGCAGTGTTAATTCGTTCAAGTGTTCTCTTAAAGAAAATGCACTAACTTTGAGTTCCCATGTCATGGAAGTAAAGATGTTACCCATGTTCCTTCTATTAAAATATGTGTACTGATTTAATTTCCTTCATTTTCCAATAACAATGTTCTTAGTAATATACAATGAATTTTTGTCATGCAGGAGCCATAATAGCTTTGGGGGTGTTCGGTGGCTTTGTGTTCTTGGCAGCTGTCATCACCACCATAGTCATCTTGATACGAAGGTAATGTCACTTTTTTGCTATCAAAATAAGCATGGATCTGCAGTTCTGCCTTACAACAGAATCTATTAATTTAAAATTAAGCAGGTTTATACACAATTTCCTTAATGAATGCTGTTTACTGCACCAGGCAATTAGAAATCAGGGGTTGGAAGGCAAGAAATTTGGCTTTAAAAACACATGTGGAATCATTTGTGACTTGTATAAATAAATTTGTTCATACCCTTTTACAAATTGAACTACTTCTCTCAAATTTCTGAGAAACTAGTAAATAGCAGTTTTTTTTGTCACTAACAGATATTTAGCCAATCTTTTGTCAGTTTCCCATGTTGAAAATATATTGTTGCTTGAATGAGAGAATATTCATTTTTCAAATCCAATATTTAAGAATTAAGTGTTTCTCTTTACTTTTTACCTTCACTCTGCTCATTTATTTTAAGATGGCAAGTTTGCTCTTCCTCATGTTCATTTGCTTCATTCAGTAATCACTGCATCCATCATGAATTACACAGGGATGTGAAGCATACTGACAGTTCCCGGTCTTCAGAGACAAACAGATTCTCATTCTGTCTGTATTTTCACTTTATTCTCCCTTCATTATAACTCCATCTCATAATGATATTAAAGCTTTTTAAATTTACAGTTTGCAAGTCCATGCATCATCATACAATTCAAATAAATCAACCAACTAGAGGCAACAACTTCTCAAGTTTATTACTTGACATTTATGTACGGCTCAACATGTTTCAGGCATCCTCACGCCCATCATCAGGAGCTCAACAACTGCAGTAGCAGCCTCTGGTTTTACCGCTGGAGGGTGGTGGTAGCAGTGCTGTTGGTCATGATCGGGCCGGTGACAACCAGCCCGACCATGATCAACAGCACTGCTATCACCATGCTCCAGCGGTAAAACCAGAGGCTGCTACTGCAGTTGTTGAACTCCTGATGATGGGCGTGAGGACACCCGAAACATGTTGAGCCGTACATGAACATCAAGTAATAAACTTGAGAAATTGTTGCATCTAGTTGGTTGATTTATTTGAATTGATATAATATTAAAGCGTCAGCAGCTCAAATTCCAGAAATGATAGTCTGCTAGGTAGGACAAGCATTGTAACATACACCTTGCTTATGTACTCTGTGGTTTTTGCATGTTTTCTGTATTATACTTCACATGACAGTGACTTTGAAGTAGCCATGGCAATTTCCTTCTCTAGTATTCCAAACTCACTGTAAAAACCATCCTTTTATCTCACCTGACAGTTTTGAACCAGTGGGTTTTGTATGTCTATAAATAAAAACATTCAATTAAATCTTCCAACATTTTCATAACCTTTAACACTGAAGAAAATTGACACATTCTTAGTCCTGTTTCTGCAGTTACTACTCTACTGTGTGGCCAGAGTGCTCTTCAGCATTATATGTTCCAAGTCTACAGCAAGCTCTGAAGAACCATTATAGCATTCTGTAACCATGAAATATAAGATATGTGTAAATTCATGGCACATCCACCTTTCTTTTGCCATTCCCTCTTCCTGAATTGTATAGAACTTCACAATAACCCAGTACAGAATGATCAAAACACCCAGATCAGGAAGATGAAAGCTGTAATTATTGTAAATCAATTATTCTTATAGAGAAAGCATTAAAGCTCTAGGGGAATTCAGTGGCTTTGTGTGGAATTTTATCTGTGAACATCTTTGAATGCACCCAGCAGTTTTGTTTCTGTTCTGGACTGTATAAGAGAACTCCTATGTCATAGCTCTATACATATGATTTCCCTGCCATATTGTTTTAAAACAGGGTAAGTAGACTGGATTTACACTGAACTAACTTAAATTTTCTTTCAATGTACACTTCTAGTATGAATCAGCATTTTTGGACTTTTCTAAATTGAGGCTTTCAGTGTTTGCAAAATTTTAGGAATGGTAAATCTAAAACAAATGACAGTTTATATCACTACATTTTTACATGAACCTATATGACATAATGAATACACGTAACCCAATACTTTTTTTCTATGTCAGTCAATTTCTTTGCTGCACAGGCAGTTTTGCTATAATGTGATCTTTTCATCCTTGTGAGACCTCACATCATGAAAATTCACATAATAGAAGTAGGGTCAGATGAAAAACTTTGGCCCATCATCCCACTTTATATCTTCAGAGTGGTCACTGAAATTCCATGATAGCTAACACACTTATGTGAAATTTGTGTCATACAAACAGTGTTCACTTATTTATCAATTGTGTTACTGCCGATTTGAATTAACAAAATACTGGCTGTATAATTCTTCTGAGATCAAGCTTGTAACTTTGTTTTGTGTGTTTTGTGACAGAAAGGGCAGGAACCTCATCAATAGCATACATGATTACTCAAGAAACACAGTAATTACTACAAGTTTAATTTTCACATTTTCAGAATGCTAAAATATTAGTTTACATTTGGGAGAAGTAAAGCAGTACTAGTTGGAGCCTTATAAAATTGTAATGTACTTTCCCGAATTAATTTCTGCCACCATTAGGAAATGTTAAAACGGTGACAGTTCACTGTATTTATTAGCGTTATAATGAGTGAAGTAGTGGCTGGAGAAATATTTAGTAGGTCTGTCAATACAGCTGGAATACTGTGCAGCCAAGGGAATTCTTTATATTGTAACACAATTGCAATTAACAATTTCTTCTGTAAATCATGCAATTTTCCATGTGTTTTGGATACTGTTCATAGTCCATGACTTTGATGGTGATATTTTTAAATATGATTTATGGTTATAAACACCGATTTTGTTCTTATTCAGTTACTTGTCCACTGTTAGTAACATGGTTTAGAATTAATTTTTAGTACATGTATGAAAAAAAATGTACTGAAACTTCATGCAGATATCCATATTTACTAACTTTCAGAGCTTTGGGTAATGATGACCGATGTTGTAACTTGTGAATGAAACTGACATTCCTGAAGCACATTTGCATAAATGTGATTGTGAACGGGGATAAACTTCATCGCTGGAAATTGCTACCTGTAGAATGTTGCATATTCCTTAATGTAAATAACTATTACAGTCTTTCTTCAAACTGTTAAGGCTTGAATATAATGCCAAATGTCACTGCTAACTGGTTTAGTTCCTGTGGTATGTAACTGATATATATAGAGATATATTTTGTTTTTCAGCTTTTTAGTAAAAACTGTTACTCTATACAGGCTTAATTCTTAGAGTAGTGACTGCACTGCACATTTCAGTCTCTGGATTCACCGACGCCATAATTCTCTGGTTTCATTGACGTGAATTTATAGTAGCCACCTAAAGTAATTTTTATACTATTTATTTATGTATTTATTTATTTATTTATTTATTAATAGTATTCCAAAATCCATATACAGGAGTTCATCCAATGGATATAGGAACAGTCAAAGAATAAGTAATTTGTCCCTATGGAACAGAGAGTCTATCACTGAGATAGGCAGTCTAGAATAATTAATATAATGGTACAAATTTAGAACAGAATTTCAAATTAAATAAGTAAACACAAATAATTACAAATGTATAAATACAACTTCAAAATAAATTAAAATATAATATAAACACTTATAGACTAGATGCGCGCGCGCGCGCGCGGGTGTGTGTGTGTGTGTGTGTGTGTGTGTGTGTGTGTGTGTGTGTGTGTGTGTGTGTGTGTGTGTCTAAAGTTGATAAAGATGAGAACAGCAACCTACTTGTACCTTATATTAAATTTCTACATACTTATTTCATATACATTGTTCCTTTACTTCTTTAATTTATAAACATTTGTATCACAGTTTGTATGTACTTTAGTTAGTCTATAAGTGTTTATATTATATTTTAATTTATTTTGAAGTTGTATTTATACATTTGTAATTATTTGTGTTTACTTATTTAATTTGAAATTCTGTTCTAAATTTGTACCATTATATTAATTATTCTAGACTGCCTATCTTAGTGACAGACTCTCTGTTCCATAGAGACAAATTACTTATTCTTTGACTGTTCTATATCCATTGGATGAACTCCTGTATATGGATTTTGGAATACTATTAATAAATAAATAAATACATAAATAAATAGTATAAAAATTACTTTAGATGGCTACTATAAATTCACGTCAATGAAACCAGAGAATTATGGCGTCGGTGAATCCAGAGACTGAAATGTGCAGTGCAGTCACTACTCTAAGAATTAAGCCTGTATAGAGTCACAGTTTTTACTAAAAAGCTGAAAAACAAAATATATCTCTATATATGTCAGTTACATACCACAGGAACTAAACCAGTTAGCAGTGACATTTGGCATTATATTCAAGCCTTAACAGTTTGAAGAAAGACTGTAATAGTTATTTACATTAAGGAATATGCAACATTCTACAGGTAG
>Ga0268261_10002813_pt1 | contig 12572 bp, 8 predicted proteins | sample TergutNc150P1_FD_190353 | JGI IMG/M metagenome (GOLD analysis project Ga0268261, IMG submission 190353) | Nasutitermes corniger P1 segment gut microbial community from laboratory colony in Florida, USA - Nc150 P1 (SPAdes) (version 2) | ecosystem: Host-associated > Arthropoda: Insects > Digestive... | reverse complement strand
AGGCCGCTCACCTGCTGAAATCGTGGGTTCGAATCCCACCGGGGGCATGGATATTTGTCTGTTGTGAGTGTCGTGTGTTGTCAGGTAGAGGTCTGTGCGACGAGCTGATCACTCGTCCAGAGGAGTCCTACCGACTGTGCTGCGTCGTCGTGTGTGATCTAGAAACATCAAGAATAGGTGCTCCATATATATACAACGTTAGGCTCCTAAGGGTTAAAGAATACTGCGTATTCAGATCATCCTCAACCACCGGAAGAGTTACAGGTCAGAATTCGACATAAATTAGATGCATAGCAAATGAGACATTAAAAAAGTGTTCATTAACATGATGGTCACATACACTTATGTGCAAAACATAATGGCTAACACACTGAACAGTTATAATTTACTAATAATTGTGGATTCTCCGTGGGTTTCATTTCCTTTTGAACACTGTATAAGTTTGGTTTTGAATATCTGATCGTTCCACATGTGTTTTTGTGTGTGTAAAATGTCATTTTTTAAGTTATAATCATTTGGTGTTTTAAAGCTGTAGCATGTTGATGGTATGGCTAGGAAAATCAGTGTCTCCCTTGTTAACAGATAATGCTATTCCTATTAAGTCATGGTTCAGTGATCCAATGGATACAGCACTGCTGAACCTTTTACCAGTGTTGGATGCACTGCGTTTTACTCAAGATGTTCGCAGCGTTTTAAGTCGAAATCTTCATTTGCATCAACTCTGGTAGCAGCGCTTGGCCACACGGGTAAGTAGATAGAAATACGAACGTACCGAATTTGAAATCCCCTGCTTACGATATGCATAAAATATATACGGAAAAGGTCTAATGGTATGAAACTGTAGATATTGATTGGTTGATTTTGTTTATGAACAGCTGTTTTGTGATAGAAAATTTGATACTCCTAATTTTCTGTAACAGTTTGCGATGGATTCTAAATTTACAAATTGTTCTGCTTCAAAAATGAAAACTTGTTTTTGTTTTAACTGTCAACATTTTTGACTGATGGGCTTGTGGCACATTTTATTCTTGTAAGATGTTCCTTTCCTTGTTGCTTCATTTCTAGCTGTAAGTGCACATCTGTCACCAGCAGTACTGCTGGAAATGTGTGTGGTCAGCATGATATAATTTCATGGTGGCTTTATGATAAATGTGGTTTAATGTGCAGAGAAAGCCAGAGCACAGTACTGGGAAAAAAAGTAAGTTCATTATTGGTGAAACATCACGAAGATTCTGGGACACAAAAGCCTCCACTCTTGAAAATTGTGTCCACATGATTGTTCCAAGAGCATAGAGTGGAGAATTTCTGGATGTCAGAAGCATAAAACAATTGTTGAAATGTTTTACAGAGAAATCACCAGCTCTAAATCCATAAAATAAGTCGCAGTCCTGAAATTCTGGTGATAATTCAAAGCAAGGTGTGATTGTGTAAATCAGGCCGTTTTGATTGGGGGGGGGGACTTGGTGTGTTTTTAGTATGATGTGTTCTGTGTGGTTGTAATAGCCCATTGCATTTTTCTGTTAAAGTTTCATATTAGGACAAATAATACCTCTTTCCAATACATGTTGGTAGTGTTCACTAGTGTGCACCAGGTAACAGTGAAGAGCTGTGCAGTGACAGGCCTGTGTTCCTTTTAGAGCAAGTCACTATCATCAGATATTTGAATTTACTTTGTATACATAATTTTCTTTTATCAGATTCTCCAGTTTGTGTGTGTTGTGATGTATTTTGCTGTCTAGAGCATCCAGTGTTTGTTGTGGCACTTTCCTTTGTAGACCTTGAATGTTGCAAAATGGTTCTTTTTGCGAATACAGTAAGTTGCGTTTTTTTTTGTACGTGTGTTATGTTGTAAGAAAAATCTCATGAATTGAAGCTTGCTGATACATTGGTTGAAATTTTTTTTTACATCAGGTCTCACAAATCTAACAATTATTTTCATGGTCATACCATATTCAGATAAAGTAATAAAGTTTCTGATTTTAGAGCTGCGTGTGCTGGAAGGGGCATTTATCATTCATTGTTAGGGGTTTTGGTGAAAGTGACATCTGATGCATGTGACTTGAGCATCTTGTGCAGTAACTATGAAGCTTACTGTCTTCTGGGATGTGGTGTCATGTAGTCTGGTAGAAAGGTACCACCATTTTGTAGGAATCTGCTGCCTCCATCTTTAGGGTAGAAGAATGGAATGATGTGGTGCGTTTCTGTTACACTATATAGCATCACATACAGAAGACAGTAAGCCTCACAGGCTGTCCTACATATAGGTTGCATTCCTGTGTAAAGTTTGTGCATAAATGTGGTAGTTCTTGCAGAAGGACTTAACATATTGTGATCAGTAAGTTTTTGATATTATATTCGAAGTAAGAAGAATGACACCATAACAACACTGTATACATGTTTATAAAACAGGGGTGATAAAAAAGCAAATTTAATGCTTATATGATGGCCTACTAATGAATGTTAAACAAAATGTCTAAGTTAAGTTAACATGTAAAAGGTAAAGCAATGCTATTACAGGCCTGGACAGGCCCTAAAGGTTCCAGGAGGTTGGGGCTCCCAGATTTCAAGAAAATCGGCACATGAAGGTGGTAAGGTTGCCAGCCCTATGCACCAGCCGCCTTTACCCCCAGGAAACATTCCTGGTACTCATTTCTGTTAGCGGCTGAGTCGACCCCAGGGCCATAGTGCGGCCGGACGGATTATGTCAATGAAAAATTCCAGTGACACCATCGGGAATCGAACCCGCGACCTTCTGGCTTGTAGCACAGTGCCTGAACCAACTGCACCACTGCATGCCCCCAAGTTAACATGTAAACGGATTTATTGTTGATTGATGATAGTGAATGTGATATAATACATCAGGTGCTTGCAGAAGAATTCATAACCTGCTGTTCTTTTGGAAGGGAGATAGTATATATTTTGGATGAATTGGAAATTGCCAAAAGACTTGCTGGTGTACACTGAATTTGAACAAGTGCACTGTGTATCATTTTTCAGTTACAAATGCCCAGTTCAAACAGCTTTTCATCTTCACTGGTGTTTAATTTTGCTTGAGAATGTGCAGGTAAAGAATTTCTGGAAATTTAAGAGCAACTGAAACTGAACAGATGAATTAACTGTTTGAATATTCTTATTAACAACATGGAGTAGATTGCTCCTAAAGCTAGTGCTGTAGTTGCTTCAACAATCAAAACATTCCACACCTTTTATAGAATGTGATGGTATGTTACCATGTTCACAAGCCTGCCATTGGACCCTACACTGAGCCAGATGACATAAGACTGTGCCTTCCCACTGTATTTTCTTAGCTCAGTTGGTACAGTGACTAGGCTGCAGGTTGGATGACAGACGTTGGTGGTTGATTCCTGATGTTTTTCTGTCTTCTCCAAAGCGTCCAGATGAATTCTGGGGCATCTCATCTTCCTGTTCAATGAATACTGGGCTGTTTCCTCAGAGGTAAATTGGCAAAGTGCCAAGGTTAAGTATGCAACCCGACTGCTGCTCCCGCATTCTCTCGTAGCTTGGTGCTTGATGAAGAGCAGGACCAGCTTTAAGTTTACATCCTGTTTCTGTGAGGGCATTCCAAGGGGTTGCTTTGAGTCACATGTTCTGATCAATATTTCGTATAAATGTCTGATCTCTCCCATGTGTTACATGTCCAACCTTCTTATATTCCTAAGTTTCAATAATTGTTTGGTGAACTGTATGAACTCTGAAGTTTCTCATGAAGTTTTTTTTTTTGTGTTAAATGTATTTGATGAAAACATGCATACCATAAACAACAATGTAGCTCTCTTAAAAAACAGTAACAACCTGAAGCAGCTTATTCACTCACTCACCTGCTCACTGGAATTACCATATAACTGGTTTAACCCTTTAAAGACGAACCGCAGACTGCTTTATTTAAAGATCCAGTCCGTACCATGCTGTAAACACTTTTCATCTGGGTTATAAAAACCAATCAGTTTATGCTGTAAGTGGCACAAGTCGCTGTTTGTTCTCAGATAAATACAAAACACATAAATACAGTGTGGGCAGAGCATACAGTTGTTGAATGTTAAACTGTTTGGTGCATCACGTAACCAGTAGGCTTTAAGAGGTTAAATAATGTCTTGCATGGATTACCTTTTGAGGTAGTCCTGCTTGATGCCAGAAAACATAGTTCACTGATATATACAATGTTTCCTTATTGCAGGTTCATATAATGTGGACAAGACTTCAGCCAGTTGTGTAGTTGGTTGTTATTAGCTCTGCCCCTCGCCCTAACTTCTGAGTCAAGTTGTTTATTGTGTACAGAACTGAGTGAAATAAAAGTGTACAGAACATCATGACATTAACAGCTGAGAGCCAGGTGCATTGAAATAATTAAAAACTAAGTTTTTGTTTCTTGTGTCAGAGAGTAAATTGTGAGTGCAGGGAAAAAAGTGTGGCAGGAAGAGATTTACCTTTCTTATAGAAAAACTATGCTGTACATGTTATCTGCCATTCCTTCCTCAAACTGTGTATTTTCTGTTAACTTAAGAATGGATTTCTCAGTTTCTAATCCTATTAACTAATGAGAAGGGGATTGTTGCAAAGTATAGACTGGCCCTATTATCATTGGCACATGTTATGTTAGAATTAAGGTCTAGTGATTTCAGTTTTGAAATAACTAATTATTGTTTTCTGTATCAGAAAACATAGTTACATTAGGACTGGTTGAAACTCAAGTCTCTGCAGTTTTTTTTTTAACTTGTTAATAAAACTTTATTATATAGTAAAGCTGTAGCCTTATCCTTTTGCACTTTATCATATGTATTGATGTAACAATATGTTATGAACAGGGGTGGAAATGGGTTTGTAGAAGTAGGTGGAAGTGATTTCAGGCTTTTGCTGTGAAGTAGCTGAGAACTGCGCTCTTCTGGGTTATTATGCAGTGCGTAGTACTACTTGCTGTATAGTAACCCAGAAGAGTGCAATTCTCAAGTAGGTAGACACTTAAGCATCATATAACAAGCATGGGGAGGTAGAGCAGTGCTGGTTCCAAAAATGTGTATCATTTAGGCCTGTAAATCACATTGCTCAGAACAGCTTTGGATATGGGAAATAACTTCTTTAAAAAAAAAAAAAAAAAGGCCTGGAACCAGGTAGATGGCATCTGCCCACATCTACACCCATTGCCAACCCTGGTTGAGAATTTGCTGGGATGCCATTAAGTTTAACCCCATGTTGTGGGTTTGATAAATTTCGTGTAAAAAGGTTTAATAATCCGGTCATAATTCTCCAAAGGTTACACAACAGTTATATTCAAAAACCTGAATGGCCATCATGGTACCAAGTACGACATGTACATACTGCAGTAAAGGCTAATTCGTGTGTTACCAGTCATTGAATTTCAAGAGATGATTTTATTTCTTGTGGTATGTATATGTTATTAAAACTTAAGAATGAAGGTTTTTGTGATTCAGGATTTTAACAAAAGGAATTATTGAGCATCCTTGTGTACCACTTTGTAAAGACTTTAGTGGGCTGCTGATGATAAAATTCATTATTGGCTGGGGGGTGGGGGGGGGGGGGGGGGGAGAAAATATGCAGTTCAGAAAGTGGTAGACCAATCCATTTTTTTTTTTGAGTAAAAGTAGATTAATTGTGATGTTAAAACTGGTAACAGAATTTAAAAAAAAAAAAAGCAAAATCGTGTAAATTTGTAAAGTGGGCTGTGTTTTGTCTTATATATTAAATATGTGCATATACAGAATTTTTCTGTATATTTCTTGTAAAGCAAAATGAAGTCAGTCAGAAACAAAGGTGTGTATGATGCTAGTCTTCAATGACATTTTTGGTTTATCATTGGATACAGGTTGTATAAGGAGAAGGTGGTTTAATGGCACAACACTGTATGGGGCTGTTGGATACTGTGGTGAGTTGTGAAATTTCGTGCTTGATAAAAGGACAGTGGTTCTGGTGACATTTTGGAATAGAATTATTTTCATTATTTGATCTCCATCTGTAACATTTTATTTCACTGAGTTATATGATATTACCTCATCCTAAATGTTCCATGTTCTGAGGCACTATAACACTGAATTCTTAAGGAATTGTTTGTCTTTAAAGGTCAGAATTTGCATGGAATTGAGCTGTTGTAAAGATAATGTGCTTCTGGAGAGTGGGGATTAACATGTTCACTGCCAAAACTTACTTAAGTTTCTTTCATACATAGACTGTAATATTGCTAGCACTGATGTGATAACTTGGAAATTCCACTGCGAAAGGTTATAAATATCCAACAAGATATTGCAGTGTGTCTGAGATAAGAAGTCAAGAGGGTAGAAAAAGATCTTCGTTGAAGTTCCTTTGCCCTCGAGACCACTACATACACTCATTCTAGTGCAAGTAATATATAGTTTTCATCTTTTTAATTAGATATTATTATTATTATTATTATTATTATTTGTGTAGTGCAGAAACCCATGCTTGCCCTGAAAACCCCAGTATTTAATGTGAGGCTTGAATTTGAAAGCCTGGTAGTGAATGTGTTAAAGTACGTCTCCTTTTAAGGATGTGGCGATTATATGTTCATCATATTGTGTATTTATGCAGGTTTTAGAACCACGCTGATACAGCTTGGTTGCAGTGCTGCAAACTTGTGTCAGTTTGCAACAAGTTGGTGATGAGTCCTTTATTTTTAGACATCCTATACATGTAATTCCATCATTAACTGTGTAAAAAAAAAAAGACATGTTGAGGTGGTGACGATGCGTAACATACTTGGACTAGCTTTGTCATGGTAATTGTGAATAAGACATAAGTACAGGTGTATCTCATCACATTGTCTACATTTTCATTTTAGCTAGAAAAGACGAATTAATATGATGTTGACTGTGTCTTTTTTGGTGTATGATCGTGTTTAATACAGTTGTAATGTTGTGATGCACTGGAAGGACAGAATGGAAGAAATAACAAATGACACAACAGTACAAATCTATAAAACAATTTTGAAGTTGTTGTTTCTTAATTTCCAAGTATTATAAGTGGGAAAACGAAGCAAACAATTTGAAATGTATATAGCCTTTATTAAAGAAGTCATTTCTCATCTCAAAGTCCACATAGTCATTCTGACTGCATGTATGTAGAATTCATATTTATAACTACCCAGCATGCATACACTTTACATAAATGTTAATTTTGGTGGCCATAAATTAGGGTGCAGTTCTTTCAGAAACAATCATTCCTGAAATTGGATCATTTTAACTGCTTTTAATATCCATTATGATTGGTTAGTATTACCAAGATTGGAAGCCATTAAAACTACTGTTCTGAATTTCACTGTCTTTGGCATTGTTTTGCTTTTATTCCCTGATCATTTCAAGGCTGCTATCACTGCCAGTGTTAATAACAACCTCATTTTCACTAGAGCCTGATCCACTTGTGCATACATCTATGTCACCTTCTCCTTTCTGTCCTTGTTCTCCTTCATCCCCATCAGTTACCTGGGGAGATGATGAGAGTTGCCATGCAGGAATAGAAGGAGGAACAACTGGGTTGCTGGGAGAAGCAGCTGGAAACTGGTGCCTGGAAAGAGAAAACACTGATTCAGGTCAAACCTTTTTTATCACCAACTTGATGCACAAACTTCTTGTTTATTTACATATAATACGTTAATTAAAATCCTCTACATGTTTTGAGCATACTCTGCTCATCTTCAGTCAATCATCAAGATTGATTCAGGTCTTGTGTTGTAGTTTTTTTTTTTTTCCTGTACCTGATTTCACTGATAACTTTCTTCACCAGAAGTCAACTGTTACTTATAGTATTTGCTCATTTTCTTTTTGTTAAAGTGTGCATAAATGGTGCTGCCAGTGGTCAGAACTGAAGGTCAAAATGACATCTGCTTTTTTAGTGCTAAACGAACTGTTCCTTACAGCTTTCCTGGTACAAAAGGAAGTCCCTTAAAAATTCCTTACTCTGTGGCAAACAGTAAGTGAGCATATATACACTCATTTTGGAACACTTGCACTAGTGCATGCAATGCAAAAGACAATTTCTTATCAAAACAAATTCTGCCTCAAGACGTAACATCTTTCAAATAATTTTGTTCGAAGGTAATTTTTGGCCCAGAACCGTATTCCAGTGCTGGAATACACACCATATTCACCAGACATTATCTTGTGCAAGTTTTTAATTTGCCATAAACAAAAAATCATCGACATAACACCATTCTCAATTCATTGACAAAAAACTGCCAACATTTACTTCACCTACTCATCCCTTGTAAGGCAATAATTCATCATTAACCTGCTGAGTAGAAGCCCTTTTACAGTTGATATTTCTGATTTCAACTCCTGAATTTGTTTCGAAGCTGAGTTGTTCTGCTCAGGCTGTTGTCGTAATTGGTCACCAATTCTCTCCAAGTCTGCATGAACTTTCTTGATTCCTTCATTCATTTCTGATATTAAATCCTCGACAGACTTCTGTTTTTCTTTTATGCCAAATAGGACTGGTTCTACATATTTCTGAAAGAACATCAAATATCAGAAGAGGTGTTGCTTCTTGTGTGTCATTAATAAGCAGCAAATTTGAACATTACAAGAAAATTATACCTTGTACAACAGATACAACCCGTATGTAATGCCTCCTATTACTGCAATTGTGTTTATAATGTCTCGAAACTGGGACCAACGAGATGGAGGTGGCAATGTGAAAGTTGGTGGAGGTGTTAGTGGTCCAGCTGTATGTTGAATCATTGCCTGTAATTGCTGAAAACAAAAGGTGTTGATCATTCAACATTGTCTATTCTGGTAAACAACGAAGCTTCATGAAGGTTTTCGATCAGTTAACAATATGAACGCATATATACCACTATGAAAGTAATGAAAACAGTTCTGAAAGCAAATTTTATTTATTTATGGCATAAATACTGTATCTGGCCTGTGTTAGTTTCACAGAACATGTTTTGGAATTTTGAACCATATGATATTTATTTTGTTCATTAAATCTAACTACATAGGGTCATAGCCCATAGGATATAGAACATGTCACAATTAATTTACATGGAATCTTCACGCCATTAAGTGGTACAAATGTGGAAGCTTACTTCATTATTGCCTGGACTTCCAACAGCACCTGCACGTTCACAAGCCATTTGCACTTCCTCATCTGTAAGGCCCTTTTTCTTCAAAAATGCCTGTCGATTTGCCAAGGAACTTTTCTGAACATTTGGATTTTGTAGAAACTTGACAGCTGTGCTGATCTGCAATTAATTTGGATTAAATTGCTGTTACACTAATAATAAAAATTATGGCTATCCAGAACCAGAAGAATTCCTACTTAAAAAGCCAATATATTTTCAGTCCTTAATGTGGATGAATGAATTTCACAACTTACTACTTGAATTACATTTTGTAAGTACACTCGCGCACACACAACTGTCCAAAATGTAGAGGAAAAAGACTGAGTAACTGCAGTAATATAATGTTGATCTGGTCAAGAAAACAATGAAAACCAAAACCGTAGCACGAAACGTACGGTATGCACCACACCAAGGCGTGACAGAAAGTAAAATTTCCAAAAATTAACCAAACAAACAACGAAGGTGAATGGTTTTTACTCAGCTTCTTTACAACCGGAACATCAATTCTCCGCCTCAATGTGGGCTGGGGCGGATGTGGATTTTGCGAAGAAAACAATATTTGCCACCCTTTTGGAAACTATATACCTTGGATGCCCCAGAAAATAAAAACCCTGTTATTCAGTTTTCAAACTAACACTTTCAGCTGAACTACTCTCTCATTTAAAAAAATACGAACAAGAATAGTGTGAATAATATTTAACATCACATAAAACGTCCTGGCAGCTACTGTGACATAAAACATTTTATTAAAAAATAAGGAATGTGGCGTACAAGGTCTTCTCTTGGCCTAGATGGCTGTTTTTCTGCAATGTCACGACTGAAATTATCAACAGCCATGATCAATCCTTAACAGAAAGTATCACACTTTCATATTGCGATCACAAACGTAAGATTTGGTACGCATACTTCTGCTAACCACTACTTGCGCCATAATCTGCGCACTGTATTAAGCACCTCTAATCCGTAGTACCCTGCCTAATCTGTGGTACAATTGCAAATCTGTGCTACAACAGCTTTGCTTCCGGTTAATTGTGTCATCCGTGTGTGGTATGGCAGGAAACGAACGCGGCTTGCAAGTCAATTTAAAATTATTTAAATTTACTTTTGATGCAGTTGAGGTTGCAGTTAGATAAAGATATATATTTTGCCGCAAATATTGCTTTAATTTTTCACATTGATAGATTTAATTGTCATTGAATACATCTTGACTTAATTACCGGACGTACGGAAGCCATTTTTGTGGGTGGAGACGAGTGGTGTGTGTAGGGCAAATTTTGCATGTTAGTACGAGTAGACGTTTTTGCCCAGAATGGTGTGGGTCGTTTCTGACGGTTGTCAGAGGGCAACAGTAGTTTGAAGTGTCTTATGGATTTTTGATAAGTATCATTTTGAAGAAGTTTAAGGTATAGCAGACTTATCCGATTGATTATTTAGGAGCTATTCAAAAAACGTTAGTAGTAGTGGTGCATAGTTTCCTTAAAGCTTATATGTGTATGTAGGATGTAACGCACATTTAGCATTCGTATGTGCTGTGCGCATTGCTACATATTACGATCATACAATCCACCAGTGTGGTATGGAGCATAGGAGACGAATGTAAGGTTGTAGTCCGAAAATCTGTCGGGAGTAAATCATCTGAGAATATATGCGTAGATGGTAGGATAATATTCAAGTGGGTCTTAAAGCTGTTTTATGTAAGAATGTGAAATGGATTCTTCTGACTCAGGATTGGGTCAAGTGACATTGTCGTTTGAACACGGCGTAACTTACGTGTCATTAAGGGCAGACAATTTAGCTGAGTGACGATCAGTTACTGAGGGGTTCTGTGCTGTAGAGTTGTGTGTGTTACTTTTTGTGCATTTTTGCAGGTATTGACAGTAGTACGGCAAGTATTCTGCCAGCATGATTGGTGGACTCTTTGTCTATAATCACAAGGGGGAGGTATTAATATCAAGAGTATATCGAGATGACATTGGGCGAAATGCAGTCGATGCATTTCGTGTGAATGTTATTCATGCACGTCAACAAGTTCGCTCTCCTGTCACAAACATTGCCAGAACTTCATTTTTCCACATCAAGGTATGCTAGTTCCCACGTTTTTGACAAAGTATGTGACTTGTGTATTTTGCAGTGAACCTTTTATTGCTCTTAATTTTTTCCCCCTGTACTATGTAGGAAGTCCATTTCGGTTCTGTTGAACATGAAAAGCTTTTTGATGTAGCATGTTACTGTTGGAAGTATGGTATGTTACATGCCTTGATCTTACTAAGTGTTGTTATATGAACAGGAAGCAGGAAGTTTAAATAATTCATGCAGAAGGTAATTGCTTGGAGGATTGCGTCTCTAATAGTTTGTGCGTTAAATATGCTATCCCTGATTGCATGTGCCAAGTTCTACATACCGAGGGCATTGAAGTCCCTTGGATGGTGGAGATGATAGCAGTTATGGCTTTTTCTTTCTGGCTTCTGTTAACTAGTCTTTAAACTCTCCCCCACCACATTAGCCTCTCTGGCTGTCTGTAATCCTCACATACACATTTACACGTAAGTGGGTAAGGAACCATCCCTCTATGTTGTTGCTGCACTTGTATTGTTACGGGCAAGTGATCATGTAGGATATGTGGCAGCTGATACAGACATAATGTGTAGCAGACGGTGTAACCTGGCACACCCACGGAATAGTTTTTCAGTACAGGCGGACCCCCGTATCTGTGGTTAATATGTTCCAAGACCTACCGCGGTTACGTGAAACCGCGGATAATACCGAACGCTATGTATAACGTGATATTTGTGAAACATACATAAATACGGTAAATTTTAATTGATAAATTACGCACAGTAAGATATTACCAACATTAAATAAAGTAATAATAAAGTGTACTATACATTACATTGTATATTTACAGTGTACTTTCTTGCTCGTTCATATGAAAGTAAGGGATTCTGGCTTTAGCCTTATCCTCATTAGATGTAGAGCAATGAAAAAATACAGTACCTGTACTGTACAGTAACATGTACAGTTTCAAGGGATGACAGAACAATGAAAATCATGCTTTTCCATCAAAGCACTGCATAACCAATGAAAAAAATGTGTTATTGTTACACATTTTACAATGAAAATCATACATACCTGTACATAACCTTTAATAAGAAAATTTTATTTGTTAAAAAATATCTTAGTCTATTGTGGGTATTCACTGATTTCTCTGTTCTTCTAGTTGCTTTCTGAACACGAACACTGCAGTAACGTGGCAACTAATTCGAACAGTGAGAATGCTAGAAGCAGAATGGTGGCAAGTTTGTGGGGAAGCGTGGGTACGGGGACAAAGGAAGATGATTAACCCTTTAAACCCTGAATTGAATCCCATCTGCTATTTGCTGGCATTATTAGGAGCTCACCATTTTCTCCACGTTAGCAGGATAAGGGTTAAATTATTAACCTTTAGGCGACTAATGTCATATAT
>Ga0268261_10002812_pt1 | contig 12575 bp, 7 predicted proteins | sample TergutNc150P1_FD_190353 | JGI IMG/M metagenome (GOLD analysis project Ga0268261, IMG submission 190353) | Nasutitermes corniger P1 segment gut microbial community from laboratory colony in Florida, USA - Nc150 P1 (SPAdes) (version 2) | ecosystem: Host-associated > Arthropoda: Insects > Digestive... | reverse complement strand
ATAGGTACTCTTTAACAGTAAAAATTTAACTCTATCTATTACAGTGTAACGGTTACCAGATGCTGTAGTTACAGTTGTTTTGTGCTCCTGAAGATGGGTGATAATGATACCCGAAACATGTAGAGCAGTTGTCAGATAAAATGAACTCTGTAACGTGTGCATCTTGTTGGGACTTTTACATTAGTATATTAACAGATTTGTTTTGTATTACTGTGATGGAGAGTGTTTCGTGCACAGTATGCACTGAGTCCTTATATATCTAAAACAGACATGTTTCGTCTGTAAAGGGTTCATGTAAACCCCATCTCATTTAAGTGCTCACAATCCTGTGATTGAGTTTTCTGCTGAATGCTGTATTTCACAATAGATATACAGTGGGGCCATGGATTAAGTTCTGTATTTACTGGTCATATTACAGTGCTGTTTTATCAAAATTATTAGCCAAACATTTATTCGCTTCTGAACTCAACAGTTCAGTCTCAACAGCCTGGAAAAGAAGAATTTTGAATATGTGAGTTTTGACTTTTTCACAATAGTGTAATCAAAGATTGTGGTCCTGTGGTATGTAACTCTGTGGCAATGGGTAAGTGGTCGCTGCTGTTTCCAAGGAACTTGTCACCTTCATCTTCAAGGGTTCGGTTAGTCTTTCAACCCTTGAAGATAAAGCAACACATTCAATCAAAATGTCAGGACATGCTTATCCAGCATCACATCCTAAAAGAGAGGCTCCTGAATTTTGAAAGTGTTCCATTTGTGGGGTTTCCTTTATGACTACAAACTATAAACTGGAGAAAATATTTTTTATTGCCATTGAAATTGAATTTTTTATCATTTTATACTTTTGGGTTATGTTCTTCTTCAAGATTACTTTATGTGGACAAATATATTTGTCAGTATTCATGAGTTGAAAGTGTGTTAGGATGTTCTGGAACATTTTGGTTGGGATTACTCATTATACGGGGACTGAATCTCAGTTATTGAAGTCACTGACTGGTGCATTAAATTGTTAGTAAAGCATGGGTTAGGTACCTCATTGTCCCCGGTCTGTCTTGTGCAGTCTCCTAGCACAGTAATGGGAGAGAAGTTTATTCATGTACAGTTTATGGGACTTAAATTTTATGGAAATATTCTGCAAGTGTGAACTTTTATGGATATATTCCATGAGTGTGAATCTTACGGGTTAAAAAATCAATGGTGAAATAAAGTATGGTTTTTCCCCCTTGAATCTGACTAATTTTTTAAGTTAAAAAATGCACATGTCCCCAAGATAAATATACCTCATGTCAGAGATTTTTCCCCAGTAGGGTATGGGAGGTATGCTAAAATGTATGCAGTATGTTAATTACAATTTATGTTTGTGGGTTCTTCCAACATGTATTCTAAATCCAGTCCATCAGTAAGCAGTAACAGCTTGACCAGCACAGATCTGCCGTGGGGCAGGGACAGCAATTGGTCAGTCTCCCCTGCCTGGCCTCTGCCACTCTTCTATCACCATACTTGCCACACCAGCCATTTTGCTGCTAGCCATGATGCTGTTAACATTACTCAGAAGTGTGCATTTGTGGAAAATCATTTTTCCCATTGTTGTATAGTTGATAGACATCGTTTCTTTTTTTTCTGCAAGATTGTGGTACGTATTGCATGCAAGTCAAAGCTTATTCCATTATGCTGAGTCCTCACCTTTCTGTAACGGATATTATTTGTTTACACTTCTGTTTCTCAGTAAGCAGACCAGCTGTGGAAGGAATATAGTCTCCTTCTATTTCTTTTGTTTATATATGGTCGTGCTAAGTGTTTATCGCGCGAGCCATGTGTGACTGCCTTGTGCTCCAGTAGCAGTCTGCAGAAGGATCTCGAAGGGTGACCGCTGCTTTGTATGAAGCTAGACGATTAGTGTTAATGTTAGGGATCCAAGATCCCGAGAATTGAACTCAGTACAGTTCATTTGTATCAACATTTTTCACTGCTTATGCCTAATAAACTCCTACACACTTTACGTGGGGATTATTGAGAGTGCGTGCGACCTGCCCAACTCCCCGTCTTAACTGAAGTTCGAGCTCTGTCCCTCCTGGAACAATATCCACGATACGTTCCCCACTGGGACCGCGCGGGATACAACAGAATTGTTTGGTGTCAGATGCACGGTTAAGACGAGAGGAGCATGCACCTACGAGGAGAGCAAGGGAGACCAGCACCACTTGAGAGGCAATCAGGGTTCGAGAGAGAGCGGACACCGCCACTTCAGGGTTGAGAGAGAGCCGACACTGCCAGTCCAGGGTTCGAGAGAGAGCGGACACCACCAGTTCAGGGTTCGAGAGAGAGCCGACACTGCCAGTCCAGGGTTCGAGAGAGAGCGGAGACCGCCAGTTCAGGGTTGAGAGAGAGCCGACACTGCTAGTCCAGCGTTCGAGAGAGAGCGGACACCGCCAGTTCAGGGTTCGAGAGAGAGCCGACACTGCCAGTCCAGGGTTCGAGGGAGAGCAGACACCACTGTTCCAGGGTTCGAGAGAGAGCCGACACGGCCAGTTCAGGGTTCGAGAGAGAGCAGACCACGGGTTGAAGCGTGAGCCAGCAGGAGAAGCAGCTCTGGTACATCGAACCGGCTAGGGTGAGTCTTTACTCAACTAACTCCTACCAATGGATTCTCCCAGTTCAGGTTCCCGAAGTGCGGTGAGCAGTGAGACCTCTAGAATGAATGGGGACTTTATTAGTGTAGGGGAAGCTTTGAAGTTTGTACCACCGTTTAGTGGAAATAAGCAGGAGGTTCTGGCTTTCATTGGGAATGTAGATACTGCATTCACTGTAATTAACCCCAGCCAAGAGGCCATTTTGTATAAATTCGTTCTAACGCGAATTAGTGGAGAACCGAGAACAGCAATCAGTCACAGGAACCGTGAAAATTGGGCGGATCTTAAAGAGTTTTTGCAGAACGCTTACATAGAGAAACGAACCCTAGACTTTCATGCGAGTCAACTGTTTAAGGCCAGACAAGGGAAGGACGAAAAGGTGGCTGACTGGATCCACCAAATTCAGACTTTGGGGTCGCAGTTCCGCAAAGCCGCATTGCTAAATTGCAGTGAAGGGGCCCGGGAAGGCATACTCGACCTATCAGATCGGTTACGAAATATTTGTTTCATCCAGGGGTTAGCATCTGACAGAATTCAGACTATAGTGAGGAGTCGAAACTTCTAAAACTTCGACGAAATAGCGGAAACAGCATTAGTAGAAGAGAGTGCGATATCTTCAAAGCTTGACCAATATCGCCTAGAAGCTCCGGCTCAGAGATGTAGTAATTGCGGCAAACTAGGCCACCCCAGCAACAAGTGCTACTTACATGGTAAAGGAGAAGCTAGGGTAAATCCGGTCGTGGCTAGCGGGGCTGGAACGCTGAGTCACATTACCTGTTTTCGATGTGGTGAGAAGGGACACTTAGCGAGAAATTGTAAGAAGCCGCCACGTAAACGAGAAACGAGCGACAATTGCAAGCCGTTGGGAGGCGAGTCAAGACGGACAGAGAGCAGCCGCCCGACCGTCGCCTCAGTAGGTTGCCTAAAAAAGAAACAATGTCTATCAACTATACAACACCATGTCATGCTAATATGGCAGCATAGTGCTGAAGGGTGGGTCTGTGCATGGTCCAACTGCAATACGCTGTTGTGAACTTGAAATATAGTTGCAGGAAGCTGCTTTTTTCATTGAGTATGCTTAAATGATGTTACCTGTTTGCAAACTTGAAGCAGGCTGACCATGTGTCAAACATGGTGCTTGAATCCCCTCCCATTTGTTGTCAGCCAAACTCTCAGTCAAATGCCGACTTTTCTACAGGTATTGTGTTCCTAGCATTCAGTGACTTCCAGTTGTAGACAGTGAGAAGTTTTTGGAATTGCTAGTAGTGTTGTGGCTCTCCTGCCTTCTGTCTGTCTGTCTGTCTGTTACACTTTCTCTTACACATATCCTAGCAGACTTATATGATGACTCCTGTATTGTAAATATCAACGTGACATTTGCTGTCCATCCATAGAGAGTTTGAATATTTTTCGCTTTGCCAATGAACTAACTCGTCTAATATGAGATTTAACAGTAACTTTTGGAAACAGTAATGAATACAGGATGTTTGTAGGATGGCTTGCAGCCGACTGTTTGTGCCATTCAGGCAGAGTTGTTGCTCCATAATTTGTATCAGGGCCATGCGAAATTGGGTGTGTGGAACATTTGTTGTCCTCTGGACTTGATCCATGAAAACTGAGTACAAAGTTTATACTTTGTGACTGCATTTGTTTTTCATCTTCATGAACAATCATGCTACAGAAATATGCTTTACAGCAATAATTTAGTACTGTAGCCTCCAGTCGAGCAAGTTGACTGCACTCTACACGCCAAAGTATGTGATGAACTGCAGCTACCGTCAGTACTGTATAGAGAGCCTTAATAGACGAGTTACTCTTTGTGTACCACAAACAGCAAGTGCTGGAATTATAACCAGTTGATCTACCAATGTATGTATTATTTAGTCAGTGACTTTTGAAACAGAAAAAGGCAGTCAAAATTTCACTTCAAAGATATACTTTACCATTGAGGAAGCCACTTCCCCAGTGCATGCAGTTGTGAGCTGCCACATGGTTGGAGAAGAACCATTATTCTTTAGAGTGGTACATTTTTAGCAGTATTTTTTAACATAAATACCAGTCATGGGATTTTTGATGATTTCGTATTTGGTTCTTTTATGCTACCATCAACACCTACAGTCTCCGGTTAGTTTGACCTTTCAGTTGGCAAGCTACCCGCTGTTTTGGAGACTGAGTTTGATGCAGCCAGGAGAGGAATGTGTTGTCAGCCTAAAGGGATGCAGTCACATTTCATCAATGCTGTATCTCATTATTCAAGGTCATTTTTGAACTTTTTTGAAGGCCTGTGTACAGTGCAATGGCTGTCTCAATCACCAAACCACATTTCCTTGGATTTATGGTAGTGATACACACTGACAACTAATTTTTGAATGTAGGTGAGCACAATTCACGCACAAGTTGTTTGATTGTGTTCAGTGTGATATAGCAGAAATGAGAACACCTGAAATACTGCAGAATCTGCAGAGGCCATGAATACACTGTGCTGGAATTTTCATTAAAACTTATAACTGTAATTTCATATGTAATGTTAGTTGTTGGTGATTGCTGGATGTTCAGTAAATAGAGTTGTTGTTAGAGTCACACTGGTGCTGACTCATTTTGGTCATCTGTGTGGTCTAAAATCATCTTATACTTTCACAAGAAACCTTTTTGAGACTCATGTGAAGTTCTGTTCAGTTTTCAGCACAACAACGCTGTATAATTCACATAGATACAAATTTTTCCTTGTAACATGCCATTGTATTGTTATTTTCAAGCGCTATATGTTTCAATTGAAAAATGGTTCTAATCATCGGGCATTCTTCTACCAAATCTTAAAAATCAAGGTAAAATATTTCTATATCACTGAAATAGAAATATTTTACCTTGATTTTTAAGATTTGGTAGAAGAATTCCCGATGATGATTGTTTTCGATTGAAACATGTACCACTTGAAAATAACAATAAACTGTTGTGTTAAATGATCAAATTTGTATCTCTTTGAATAATGATTAGACACAAGGGGTTGAAGTCCATTAAATTGACAGTGGTGTATGAAAAGAAATTTGTACTTTCCCATAGTCATCAAAATGATATGTTGTGCAGTACAAAATTATTTGAGCTTTTATATGTTTCAACTTGTAAATGAGTGGGAAGGTGTATGCCATCTAGGTGTGTTCTGTGCTGTGTGGCACTTCTGATTGGCCATAGTGTGAATTCATTAGAAGTATGTCTTTGTAGTTGCAAAGCTAATCACAGTGTGGACAGCACTGTACAGATTTTTTCTTTGTCCTTTATTATGATACCCATTCAGTCTGCAGCCCAAACCCACAGAAAATTTGATTCTGTTGTTGTTGTTGTTATTATTATTATTATTAATTAATTAATTTATTTATTTATTTATTTATTACAATTGAGTTTTCGCTTGGTGGCAGTACTTCTTACACTAGGAACAAATAAGAATAAATATACATAAACAAAACAATACAAAAACACAGTACAAACAATACAAAACACAGAAAATACAAGTAAGCATATTACCAAAACACCCACACATTACAAAACCCACACATACACACACCCACACATTACAAAACCCATACATACACACACCCACATATTACAAAACAAGTTAAAACAACCACAGTACAAGATATATACCAAATAAAATAGTCACAATCCAATCAAGTTCCCTCAGTATGAGGTCACCCTAATGTGCATGGTACTTTTGTCCCCAAGAACTTCAGTGTAACTCACTTCACTTCACTCAACTCCAAAACAAAATCACTTCACATAAATCATGTCAGTTCACTCCACATCACTACCCCTTATCAGAAGTACCCAAATAGTAGAACGTTCAGTTTGTGTTCTAGTACAGACGAAGTCAAAGCTGTCCCTGAGCTAAATTAAGCAGCATGCTATGAAGACAAACTGAGGACTGGGGGCATAGCTTTATGCTTTATAAACAGTGGCACTAGTTGTTGGTGATATTATATTAATTGAGGGAAGTGTGTTCTTAATAAAGTCATTGTTTAGGAATTTTTGCTTTAAATCATGACAGGTAATGGCAGTTCATGACATACGTGCCACTTCCAGTTTTTAATTATGCATGGCGTTTGATTTTCACTGATCATTCACAGATATGATATGATATGATATGATATATGATATATTTAACTGCAATTGGGTAGCCACCCAGTGGCAGTAGTTCAGTACACATATACACACAAACAATACAGAGAATGACACAAAACAAACAATACATAGAACAACACAAAAAATATGTAGAACAACACAAAAATTATGAAGAGTGCGGGCCGTGCCTTGTCCTTGCGGGTTTTACCTTGGCATTTGCCTTACAACTGAGGAAAAAGCATGGAAAAACCTCAGTCAGGGTAGTCATAGTCAGGCAGTTAGCCTTTACATATAATTTAGCTAGCTTGTGGCAGTTGTTTCATACAGGTATAGTTTCCATTTGTTTCCCTAGGTTCATCAGGACTGCAAGGGCTCGAACCCAACTACTAACCTAAATCTAAATCTTCCCTGTATTTCTGTCCTTTGGTTTCCAGGTGTATATGCTAATAATTTGATTATAAGATCCATAGTTCAGGCTTTTACGAGGTGTAGTCAATAAGTTTTCGGACTGAATTTTTCGCGATCATACGGAGCATAGTTACCACACCAGCCGCTAGTGGTGTTATTCCCAAGGTAGCATGGGGTAGTGTGCTGAAAGCCAGCTTTCTGTGCGCATTGTGTGTGACGCTACTGTAGCTTTTATCAAGAGATGCAACGTTCTCTCTGCGATTATCAAGATGGCGGATTTCCATGAACAACGCGTTTGCATCAAATTCTGTTTCAAGTTAGGGAAAACTGCTACAGAATGTTATGAAATGTTGAAGACAGCTTTTGGGGAACAAGCTATGGGTCGTTCCCAAACATTTCAATAGTTTTCCCGGTTTAAGGCAGGCAGAACTTCGATTGATGATGACGAATGCTCTGGTCGACCAGTGTCCAATTCAACGCCAGAAATGATTGACAGAGTGCGTCAGATTATCCGGAAGGACCGTCGTCTTACCACTGATGAAGTCAGTATGCTAGTGGGAATTAGTCATGGAAATTGTTATAAAATTTTAACAGAAGATTTGAAGATGCGATGTGTCGCATCAAAGTTCGTGCCCAGTCTCCTGAGTGTCGACCAAAAACAGCAACGACTTGACGTTTGCTTGGACCTCAAACAAAATTCTGCTAATGACCCCAGCTTTCTTTCGAATGTAATTACGGGTGACGAAACCTGGGTTTACGCCTATGACCTGGAAACCAAAACTCAATCCAGCCAATGGAAAAGTCCGGGGTCACCTTGGCCGAAGAAGGCAAGGCAAGTGAGAAGCAATTTCAAGTCAATGTTGATTTGTTTCTTTGATCAGAAGGGAATTGTTCACAAAGAATTTGTTGCTCCTGGTCAAACAGTTAATGCTGCATTCTACGTCAAAGTTTTGAGATGTCTACTGGAGAATGTGCGAAGGAAGTGACCTGATCAGTGGCAGAACGACACATGGTTGCTCCACCATGACAATGCGCCAGCCCATGCTGCCCTCCTGACTCGATGGTTTTTGAGTGATAACAACATGACTGTGGTGCCACATCCTCCCTACTCACCCGACCTTGCACCCAGCAACTTTTTCTTATTTCCAAAACTGAAAATGGAGCTTAAGGGGCGAAGATTTCAGACGGTGGAGGAAATTCAAACAGAGTCACAGGCCGTCCTGAACACACTATGAAAAAATGACTTCCAGGAATGCTTCAAAAACTGGTAGCGCCACTGGGATCGTTGTCAAGGCTCAGAAGGGGACTACTTTGAAGGTAATGCCGGCTCCTAATGTCTAAGGTAAGCCTTTCTGCGTTTTAAGTCATCAGTCCGGTAATTTATTGACTACACCTCGTAAATATCAGCAGTGTGTAACAGCAGACCCTGTCAATGCCCACTTAAGATCTTAAAATGATTTGTTTCTGATATTGTTCATTTCAGTGAGATTTCTTCAATTGCATGCACCATATTCCCAATCTTGCATCACAAAATAAAAACAGTTAAGTATTCAGCAAGCACTCTAATCCAAACTTGCATTAAACTCCACCACTTGGCATCCAGGAGGCAGATTATGTGAGATATAATTAGTACACAGAGGAATGTGTAACCATGTTCTAATGTCTCACTTTATTTCTTTAAAGGTCTAAGAGTATTACATTCAAATGTAATATATAGATTTAATGTAGTAGCAGTTTGTTTGCATCAAAAGAAATTATGTGTGTTCTAACATACACACACACACACACACACACACACACACACACACACACACACATATACCTACCTGTATGTGTGTGTGTGTGTGTGTGTGTGTGTGTTTGTGTGGTTACTTTCTTACTGTAAACACTGAAGAGTAGTTGTATTTCCGGTTTGTAGCCATTCTTAAATTGATGGCAGTCTCTGCAGAGATGTGCCTGTATATTTGCCCTTAAGATGTGTAAATTACTTGCTGGATTGGTATGTATCATTACTAGCTTGCATGATGATAGGAGATGACAGTTGGCCAAGGAGAAAGCATTATTTTTTGCATTATTTAAGGCTTCCACTGCAAAGTAGATGAGATCTGTGCTCTTCTAGGATATTATACAGCATACAGTGGTAATTCCTTACTGTCGTTTTGGGACAACCTATCAGTCCCATCTTCAAGTATCAAGAAATCCAAGACCTTTGACCATTGAAGATGGGACCGATTGGTTGTCCGGAAACATTGGTAAGGAATTACTACTATATGCTGTGTAGTATTCCAGGAGAGCACAGATCTCATTCTTTGTTTGTTGTACAACTGTGGTGTGTTGTTCTGTATGGTGAATATCTCTTGAAGTCCACACAGTTTTTATCTTTTGGCAACAAACAGTCCTTAACAGTTCTAACCGGTTATTGCAGATACCTGCTCAGTTTATTGAATGGTGGTTTTTCAGCCCCGTAGGATATATGTAATCAAATAGGAGGATAGTTGTGAGAGATAACTTGGGATGGAAATGCTTGTGGACTTTTGATGGTACAGCTGCAGGATTTGTGTGGAAGGAATGGTGTAGGTTAAGTTTGCCTTGTGCCTGGGCTTAAAGATTTGCATGGTTATATGTATTGGCTTTTGTTATTTGCAACAAATCAGCTTGCTGTCTTGTGACAGTCCTCAAAGTTTATTTGCCATGCCATGTTCAATGAACATACAAAAGTTGAGGGGTATGTGGACACTGATGCAGAATGGAAGAGGTCATGGACAATCACGAGTGCTACATATAGTTCTGACTTTTTACAAATAGAAGGATGTTTAGGGCGTTTGGATGTTTCCTGTTTAAGTTACTCCACTGGACACCTTTCCAGGCCATCGAACCCCACTCATTCAGTCTGTTGAAAATCACGTTACCTGCAGCTACCGCAGCCCATATTTGTTTGGAAATTTGGATAAACATCATGATTTGTCCTGAAGACTAAGCAGAAATGTAACACCTGGTTACAGCATTTCTCAGTGATGTGTATCAGGCGAAACTAATAATAACGGCTTTTAGATAATCAGGATATCTAATGATTAAGTGAGGTTATGGTGGGCCATATGGCTGTAGTGGTGAAGGCAGAAACCATGCCTATGTACAGGATTCTGAGTTACAGGCTTTCCCACATAGTTGTTTGAAATAAAATACAGTCACGCCCCAAAATTAATCCCACTGTTAATGAAGGCAGTAATGGTGAACAGTGTAATCACTGGACTGCGTTTCCAGTATAGCTGGATTATGTCATATACCTTATCGTAATGAGGAGAAACATAACTATTTCCTTAAAGCAGATAATTTTTGTGGCTTCATGTGGGGAATAGAAGTAAATTGTAGGAAGAATCTGTGACTCCTGTTTACTCGCAGATGCTTCATTCCACGTGATGAACTAACAAGAACGAGAAATTAATTAGAAATGGAACCGTTCTGTGATGGGATAAAAGTAATATTCGCGCGATAATGTGTGGCATCCGTAGGTATGATTGATGCAGTTATCATTCATTTGATCCATTCGTATATATTACAGTCCTAAACGGATACTATGAAATTACAGTTTCACTGAATATGCTGTCCATGATTACGCATAAACGAGGCCGTGGAGTAGCGCGTGAATATTGTGGTAGCCAGTCACATGACGGGCACGTGGCTAATGTCTAGGAGAATGTGAGAGGCAGTTGCCTAGCATTTAAGTAGGAATAAACATATTACTTTATGAATTATATTTTGTGTGGTTACTTGGCGACAACCACACAGGGCGAGAGAGACGGAAGTACCGTTGGGCTTGTATGCGCGCTTGTGAAAGGCTGTGACTTGCCATTGTTTCGTTATATATGTTAACCAATGAGAGATAACAGTAGTTAAGAATACGAGCAGAAGATTGTGGAAGGGATGCTTGATTGGGTACTGCGGTGCCCATACTTTCCGAAGAAAGTGTGTAATAGCGTCACTTAGTTCATATTGCTGTTCTAATTATGAGGTTCGGTGTCTTGTTATTCATGTCTAACTCCCTGGAGCGGCAAACTGAGAAGAAGAATAATTATCCTCGTTGCTGTCCCTCCCGTAACCTTACGTTGTCGAGGTTCGGTATTTTCAGTGAAGTTTGTTCTTGTAGGCAGCAATGTTCCGCGTGTACAGAAACCCTCTTCTTAGTAGATTTTGTGCTGCAAAATATGTAGTTGACAGCCGCAACAGTTTATTTTGAAATTTTAGCGCCGTTATACTAATTTTTTTTTGTAATATGGTGTTATACATACACTCTGGGCCGGGATAGCTGAGTCGGTATAGCGACTGACTACGGGCCGGACGGTCCGGGGATCGAATCCCGGTGGGGGGCGAGATTTTTCGCACCTGTCCAGACCGGCCCTGGGGCCCACCCAGCCTGCTGTACAAGGGGTACCGCCTCTTTCCCGGGGGTAAAGAGCGGCCGGGGAGCTACGCTGACCCCTCACCCCCTTCTAGTGCCGTGGTCAAGAAAGGGTAGAGCTATATCTCTACTCCCCCTATGAGCCGTACGGCCTGTACAGAGCCTCAGTGCTGTACAAGGTTGCACTTTACATACACTCTACTGTAGGCGTATGGAACTTGTGTTGCTTAAACCCCAGAATACTTTCTGTAATTTCTACAGGTAATATATCTGTAAGTACGTAAAGGTTATAACACTCGACATTTCTGGAACCTCCCATGTTTCTTTCTAATAACTTTATGCCTGCCAGACGGGAGAAATTTTGTATTAGTTAACCCTAGGGATTCGACTGCGTACGTCTTCCTGTTGTTGGTCTCACTTAAGTGTTTTGTCCATTTCCAGACTTCTTACTTTGAGGAAAGTTTTATGTCCAGATCGCTTCAGTAGAAGTTGGTAGGGTTACTTTCGTTTTGTTTCTTTTCCTCATGGGGCTTCCACATATTTATACGACGTTTCTCGGTGTCTTGTTTTTTTTTGTGGTCCTTTTCTGGGTGAGGGGGGGGGGATGTAGCTTAAGGAAGTAGAAAATAAGTTTACGGAAGAGTTTACGGGAAGGGAGACCGCAGTCTGAGTTGCGTGACAAATGTTACAGGTGACATCGTCCGCATTCAGAGGACGAAGATGGGCGGAAGATGAAATAAGCACTGTTCAGGGCCCAGCTTTCCGACTCTGTAATGAATACGAGGGAAGCTTATCTAACTCACTTCCTATAAATGTCTCCAGCTTCAGCGGTCCCAGAGCCGAGTCGCGGACTGTACCGCACTTCGTGAGGGAACTCACGATTTCGACTGCGACATTGCTGTGCTTGAATTTATGAAGTCGCTTAACCCTTAAAAGCCTGAATTAAATCCCATCTGCTATTTGCTGGCATTATTAGGAGCTCACCATTTTCTCCACGTTAGCAGGATAAGGGTTAAATTATTAACATTTAG
>Ga0268261_10002811_pt1 | contig 12577 bp, 17 predicted proteins | sample TergutNc150P1_FD_190353 | JGI IMG/M metagenome (GOLD analysis project Ga0268261, IMG submission 190353) | Nasutitermes corniger P1 segment gut microbial community from laboratory colony in Florida, USA - Nc150 P1 (SPAdes) (version 2) | ecosystem: Host-associated > Arthropoda: Insects >... | reverse complement strand
CCAAGGATGCGATAGGTTTCCTTAAGAAAATTGAAGATAGTTTATGATTCAACGACAAGTTTAGAATTTGTTACCTTGTTTGTAGAATTAGAATGCATAAACAACCACTAAAGCCATCCAATTTTGGCAAATTATTCAACCCGAAATACTGCTATCACCAAAATTTAAATCGGGCACCGGATTATCTGGGAGCCTTGATTTCGCCTAGCCTTTTGATTGTTTTGATTACCGCCGATTTTGATTTATTTGATTATTTCCTTACGGTAAACCATCTCGCCATGCTCCTCCGTTTCGGTTTGGGTAAACCCGATGCGTTGCCAAAATCGGCGGTTGTTGGCATTGGAGGTGTTGAGTGTTACGTATGTGGAACCTTCGCCCTGCAGGTCGTTTTCCAGAGCCGAGTATGCTTCTGCTCCTAGCCCTTGATTGCGCAGCTGCTCGGCCACGGGAACTAAAAACCAAAGCTGCCGCCGAGAACGTGATGACGGATTACTTCGGTGGCTTGGGTTCGGCTACCTGGGCGAACGCCGCCACCAAAACCACCAAGCCCAATCCGACGCCGACCTGCTGGCTCTGGAAACAGCCATCGGACGCGGCCTGACCTACGGGCAGAAGTTCACCTGGGCCAACAGCAAATACGGTCGCTGGTACGGCGACTGCATGTTCGGCTGCAACGGCCAACGCGCCGAGAAATACCTACCCACCAAATACCTACCAGCCTAACAAATAACCGGCGTGGCGCTAGTGGAAATGGCCGCACGGAAAAGGGTATGGTTTTTGATATTGGCCGGGTGCGACCGCTCTGACCAGCAAGTTTCAGGTACCTTTGCTTCCTCAAAGAGTCCATAACTACCAGGCTCCTAGAGAGGATAAGGTTTATGGACTTCCATAACAAGCTGCCACGCAACAAAAAAGAACTCGCCATTTTCATCGCCATTGTTTCTGTAATCTCGGTGAACGTAATCGCCCCGTTAATCACCTTTGCTGAAATTGGAGTTAGCCTCCAAGCCTGGCTCGGGGTCGTTCGCGTTCTACCTTTGCTGTGGCCCACCGTCATCGTCCTTGTGCTACTGGCTAACAAACCCGCTACCGCGCTCCGCAACCGGATCGCTCGCCAAGGCGACAGCTTCCACGCCACCGTAACCATCGACATCCTGTGCAACGTACTCCTGCTTTCCATTACCCTCTCAGTTATTGGATTCTGGATTGGCACAGGCCATGTGACGCTGGAACCAGTGACTGGATTCTTTGGCAACTGGCCACGTAACTTTGCCATTGCGTTCTTTGTTGAAGCTTTAGTCGCTCAACCCGTTGCACGCTTCGCATTGGAGAAGTACCACGAACGTACCGACCAACAATTGCTGCAAGTAGAATTGCCCACCGAGGCGTGTATTTTCGCATAAACTAATTCGACGAATAAGAAAGGCTCCCTGATGCGGGAGTCTTTTCTTTTGCTTTTTTTATTAGTGCTGCACATCTCTAGGTATTAGCGCGGTATTGTCTTGCTATTACATTTCATTAGAGCGAACCTGTAATTGACTTAAAAAACAAACAACCAAACAGTTTGAAAGGTGATTACGATGTTTGAATTCACGAAAGGCCATAACGGAGCCTGGTACGCAAAAGCCGAAATTGGCGAATTCACGGTAACGGTTCACACTAAGGTTTGGGATGAGAAAGCCACCCGCACCCGGCTTTATGTGAGCGGCGAGCAGGATGTGGACTTCAGCGCCGCGTATGAGGCCGATTACGCCGACGGTGGCCCGAAGCCGCGCGGTGAGCGCCCGGAGGTTGACAAGCTGTACGACCAACTGAACCGTCAAGTGGTACGCAACAAGAAGGCCTTACTGGCCGAAGCCAAGCAGCAAGAACCAATCGCCGAGTTGCTGGGTGAGGCCAAGATGACGTTCAGCCGCAAAGCCGGTTGCTCGTGCGGTTGCTCCGCCGGGTACATCCTCGACCGGATGCTGACCGTGCAAACTTGCCAAGGCCAAAAGGCAGTCAGCAGCATCTGGATTGAACCCACCAAAAAGTAACCGCTTGGTTCCAAACTTCAGGCTCCCGAACATCCGGGGGCTTCTCTTTTTGCCTGAAACCGCGAGGAGGTGGCGCTTTGTTTATGGCTTTGTCGCGAGCAAGTTCGTGATGGTCGATTCATGTTTTAGCCATTCCTTCGCATCTGGCTCGATGTAACCCAAGATTTCGAGGACTGTCCAGTGGTCAGTTGCCAAATCTCGATTGACGAGCGCTTCGTGGTGCGCGATGCGGTTTCTGAGCCTACGTAGTTCCTCTAGCGATTTATGTAGGTCGCCACGGCGCCCTTGGAAATGCGGGAAGGCATTTATCAGGGCTGGTACCCATAGCATTTGGTGGTAACGGTTGGAAAGCAAAGATACCCAAAATCCAAATGTTAAGTTGGCGATAACCTGACCGCTCGGCGGTGACAAGCTTGGGCGACCGATTGATGAGAACGCGCGCTTCAATGCTTGTTGTTGTTCAACGTGAAGCCGCATCTGGGGCGAGTTCCACCAATCTGGCCGCCCGTAATATAGTACCAGTTGCGCGTCCATCGCGTTTCGTAGGATTACTTCAAGAATGCTGAAGTCCATCCACATGGCAGCGGACGCTTGAATATTCCATGAGTACAAGCGTAGAGCGCGGTCGCGGTCACCATTCGATGCGATGTCGTAGGTTGCCAAACGGGGTTGGGTTAATAATTTGGCGATTGCTGGCGTATTTGCAGGATGAAGTGCTCCCAAGTTTACCCTCACCCCGAATTACCGTTTATCCGCGAACTTGTTGTATATTAGTCCTGTGAGCCCCGGACGAGGCTGCCCTATGGCGGTCGGCGCGCCGGGGCATTGCCACATCCAGGCGCTTTAGTCCAGAAGCACGAAGCCCCCGCATTCTGCGAGGGTTCGGCGGCTGCGGGAGGCTGTTACGCGTCCTGCAATTCAATTTATACCACAAAAGCTGCCCGAATTGAAGTGAGGTGCTAGAGCCAATGCGCTTAAGGGTGCAAAAATAACGCCTGTGGATGAACTCGACTTCGGTGGCGCGGAGTTGCGTGCTGAAGTTGAGCGGCTGCGGATTGAAAACGCCCGGCTTCACAAGTTATTGGAATTAGCGCCTGGTGCCACCACGCCCGCAGCGGAGCAAGCTATTTTGCCGGTGCACCGCCCGGGGCTGGTGACCAATACCAGCGGCAAAGAGCAACAGCTTGCGTTGTACCGGGAACTGTTCCGCGCAAGAACTGACGTGTTCGCTAGGCGTTGGGAGAGCCCCTGGAATGGTGATGCAGGATGGTCGCCCGCCTATAATGAACCTTGGCATAAGGGTATTGATAGACGAAAATCTACTTGGACTCCTTTGACAACGGCAGTATTCGATGCGCATTTGGCTGGGCAACCGAAAAGCTTTTTAGGGCTTTATCCATTATTGCCGAATAACACTTGTTTTTGGCTGGCAGCAGATTTCGATAAAGATGCCGCAATGTTGGATGCATTGGCATATCTAAAAGCCGCCCGGCAAGCCGGGGTGCCTGCAGCGTTGGAGATATCTCAATCGGGTAAGGGCGCGCATGTGTGGATTTTCTTCTCCGCCCCGGTAGAGGCAGCAAAGGCCAGAGCGATGGGTACCGCCATCATGCATGAGGCAATGAAGCTGCGCGGCACCATGAACCTGACCTCATATGACAGGTTTTTTCCGAGCCAGGACGTGTTGCCGGGTTCCGGGCCGGGCAATTTGATAGGCGCTCCGTTAAACGGTCAGCGAGCCGCCCAAGGCTTAACGGTATTCCTTGACCCGGCAACACTTGAACCTTACCCAGACCAGTGGGAGTTCCTATCCACGCTTGACCGGATGAGTCCGGCAGCGGTAGCGCGGATTGCTAGGTGGACCAGCAATGCAGTAGTCGGCGCTGAGGTTACAACGGTAAAGCCAAGCAAGGCCACTAAAGTCCACCCCCGGATGTCCGCCATCGTCCACGCCGAACTGGGCGCTGGATTGGCGGTGAGCATGAGCGACTTGACCCCGGAAGCCACATCAGCCCTAAAACATGCCGCGTCAATGCATAACCCGCGCTTCTACGAACTGGTGCGGTTACGCCGGTCAACTTTTGACACGCCACGCTTTGTCCAAGGCTATGACCTTACCTTGGATGGCAAACTCGTTATCCCGCGAGGCTTGCGTTACCTGATTGCCGACATCGTCCAACATGCCGGGTCAAGGCTGGTAATTGATGATGTGCGTGAGGGTGGCAAGGAAATAGACGTTGCACTGCACGTCACGCTGCGTGAAGAACAAGCGGTTGCGGTAGAGGCAATGTTAGGCCATGACGATGGCGCACTGGTTGCCCCGCCAGGCGCAGGAAAAACCGTAATGGCCTGCGCCATCATCGCAGAACGTGCAGTGTCCACCATCATCTTGGTTAACCGTAAGGCGCTGGCCGAACAGTGGCGGGAACGCATAAAAACGTTCCTCGATTTCAAACCCGGCCAAATCGGTGGCGGGCGCGAGAAACTCACCGGCATCGTCGATATTGCGATGCTGCCCGCTTTGGCTCGCCGGGAAAACGCTGCTGAACTGCTCGCGGGGTACGGGCAAGTGATAGTTGACGAGTGCCACAACGTGGCCGCCCCAGCATACGACTACGCCATGAAAACAGTAAGCGCCCAATACTGGCTCGGCTTAACCGCCACCCCCAAACGCCGTGATGGGCTGCAAGAGTTAATCACCTGGCAACTTGGCCCAATCCGGCACACTATCGGTGAACCTGAGCGCGGTACTTTGCAGGATGCCGCAGCACCATCGGGCGTCCCAATCCGCACCTTAACCATTCACGAGACCGCGTTCGATGGCGGTAACGTTGACCCGTACGACCCCATCGCGGTTGCTGATCTACTGCAACGAACCATCACTGACCCGGGGCGTAACCAGCAAATCCTGGGTGATATAGCTGCGGCGTTGAAAGCTGGGCGGAACTGTCTAGTTGCGACCACTAGGCGCGATCACGTGGAGCTGCTCGCTGAGCAACTGGCCGCTAGAGGTTTTGAGCCGAAGGTTCTGGTGGGCGGTATGAAAGCCACCGAACGCCGCGCTATCGTAGCTGACCTAATGGAAATCAATAACGGTGACGGGGCTTTGCTAATTGCCACTACCCAATTTGTTGGTGAAGGGTTTGATGTGCCCGGCCTAGACACCTTGTTCCTCGTAGCACCAGTATCCTGGGAAAGCCACCTATTGCAAATTGCCGGGCGCATCGTAAGAACAGCCGAAGGCAAAGAAAAAGCTGAAGTCCACGATTATGTCGACATCAAGACCCCGATATTGGCCCGCCGACTAGAAAAGCGAATGCCAGGGTACCTAGCGCTCGGGTTCGCCAAACAATAATGGTTCGCAATAACCACCGCTTAAACCCTGCGGCTCTCGCGGTGGGCATTTTCATAGCGATGGGAATCGCAGTAATCGCATGGCTGGCTTCTGGTTTCAGTCAGTCACTGGCCACCAATACCGCAGTTCCGAATGCCTACGCTGCCACACTACCGCCAGGGTTTATCGTCACCGACAGCCACCACCGGGTTTGCGATTCGAGCGGCTACTGGCTGGAACTGGAAATACGCAATGAAAGCGGCATCTCAGATCATCAGCTTGTCGAAAACCTGCCGGGTGTGCGGCATAGCGGCCTGGGAGATATAGCGGCGTCGCTTTATGTGTCGGCGGATTGGCTCCGACTCCGACAACCCTGCACTTATTTCTACTTTGGATTGAACCCACCGAAAAGTAACCGCTGGGTAATGCGGTAAAACGATAGCGCCCCCGGGCGTTTCCACCCGAGGGTTAGCTCAATTCGATTGCAGAGCGCCGGTCGAAACCGCCTCCGCTTCTGGTTAAAGTATAAGCCATTCAAGTAGGATTCTCCAAATGGCGGAGAACCTGGCGGCAAATAACGCCCACGACGTGCTTGAACGTTTCTCCGCAGCGCGTGTCGCCCCCTACCGCAGCGCTACCGCAAACGATCATGCCGCATTGGAACTATATCGTTGGAATATGGTGGTGGCGGGCACAAATAACGACACCTGACCTATTGATCAAGATATCGGGGCATCCCGGCATAGGGATGTGGCCCGGCCAGCGCTGACGCTACCAAAAAAATCAGGCGGCTCAAACGTAATGCGACAACCGCCAATAGTGACTCGATTCTATGATGCTAGCATCATAGAATGACATCATTCGGTGCTAACGATTATGAAAACTCGGAACGCGAGGCCCGGAGCCACAACTCGCGGGCTTTGCTGCTGGCATTTGCGTTGTTGCTGGTGGAGCTGATCGGAGGAGTTCAGGGGTTCGTTTTCGATGCGTTGCTACCCACTATTGGCGCAGTTTTCGACGCCCACCAGTTTTATGGGTTAATCCTTGGTTCCATGTCAGCGGCAGCGTTCTTAACTATGCCGCTGGGGCCGTGGTTGTTAGCCCGTATCCGGATAGAACGCATGATGGTTTACTTGACCTGGGTGAACATTGTAGGAGCAATTTTGCGTGCGATTGCGCCAAATGTTGGAGTATTCATCGCTGGCAGCGTTATTGCCGCAATGGCGGGAGGCGCCTTGGCTACCGTGGGAATGACTGCGATAATTACCGGGCTGCCAGCCAAATTACGGAGGTTTGTATTCGCCGGGCATAACGCGATGTGGCTTATCATTTCCGCCATCGGGCCGCTTTACGCGACTTGGATTACTACGAGGCTAAATTGGCGGTGGGCATTTGTGTTGTACTTGCCTTTCCTTGCTTTTGCTAGGTTCCTTATTGCCCGGCAATTACGTGACTCCAAACAGGCGCCGAAAAACGCAACTTTAAAACTACCTTCCGCATTAGCCTTAGCAGCAGGTGTGGTGATGTTATCAATTGTTGGGTTTAGCCAACTGCCTTCTACCCTAATTATTGCTTTAGGGTTGGCTGGAACAGCACTAGCGTTATTTGCCGGTAAAAACCTCCTAATTCCCGGCACACTAACTGCATCTCCTGGCCGCAGCGCGGCAGTAGCAACTTTGGGGTTGCTCACTTCCAGCTATTTCGGGGTCGGCGCCATTATGGCGATTATTGCTGCCGATTTATTCGGTGCCACACCCACTCAGGTAGCATTATTGTTAGCTATTAGTTCCTTTGCTTGGGCGGTAGTGGGTGTGCCGGTCAGTAAATGGCCTGCCACCAACGCAAAAGCATTCCTAAAACGCACCCGGATTGGAGCAATTGCGCTACTAGCTGGAATACTGCTCATCATATTTACCGTCACAATCGGCGGCACTTACGCAATACCGATGCTAATCGCTGGCTGGCTAATTGCCGGGGTTGGGATGGGCTTAATCTATCTAGATACCCTAAACCAGATCATCGAAATCCCCACCGAGGCTGATAACGTTTCCGAAGCCGAAGCTGGCGCTTCAACCATTATGGTAGAAAGCATCGCTACCGCGATTACCGGCACCCTAGCCGCTGCCTTGTTAGGTCGAGCCGTCTCCCACGGGGTTGGCATTGAGCTTGGAAGCGGGCCGTTACCAATGGGCACACCCGCTGTAAGCGGTGGCGAACTGCTTGGCGGTGCGGGAACTGCGATGGCTATTGCAATCTTAGGGGTGCTGGCTGGCATTACTATTTTGCTATTATTTACCACACGCCGGATCGCCATCGTGCCCCCTAGTGGTGCAAGCGTGGATGGCGCAGCACCTAAATTGGCCTAGCGACGGCCCAAGCAACTCGGGAGCAGAATGTGGAACCAGTAAATTCACGGGCAAACGTCGGGAATGTTGCCAAACCGGCGGTCACAAAAACGCAATTCAATGTTTATCTGCCTGGGCTGTTAATCACAGCGGTTAAACATCGGGCAATTGACGATAACACGAGCCTCTCGGCACTAGTAGAAACTGCACTTACCAACTATTTGAATACCCCGTTGAAAGGGAATAATGAATAACGTTACTACCCGGCCCATCCACTTCAGCTCGCAGGTAGATAAAGTAGTCAAACGTCTCGAAGCCCTAGGCTTAAAACGAGTTGCTGGAAATGACGCTGATACCTGGCAAGTTTTCGCAGCCCCGGCGGGTGGGCGCATCGGAATTCACCAAGTTGATCCAGGTAGCGAACTGGACGGGGTTTCTCGCCTTGGCTTTGAAGTGCCCGATGGCGAAGCTCTCCAGGCAATTGCGGCATCGTTCAAAGACAATCCAGGCGGAGCAACCACCGCATTTGCTGATACCACCCACGGTAAAGCACTTAAAGTCAAAACTATTGATGGATGCAAGTTTCTGGTCGATGTCGCGGATAATGAGCCACCTGTCACCCCACACACACCAGGGGTTGAGGTAGCGCAAATGTGGTTCACCGGCAACACCCCTGCGGCCCGCGAAGTATTGCTACGGTTGGGCGCCACCGAACTAGTAACCACAGAGGGTTTAGGTTGGGATGATTGCCGTCTCCCCAGTGGTGGGCGCACCCAACTTCACGACTTCTCCGATGACGCGAGGGTAAGTATTGGTTTCATGTCCGCCCTGCCGCTAGAACAACTCAAGCACCAAGTTGACCTAGCTGGCGATGATGGTTCCATAGTGGATGAGGCCTGGGGCCGTTACCTAGACCTAGCCCCAGTGACCGTCACCAAACCCGATACTGGGCTAGATGGCGAACTGACCTGGATAAATGAAGAAAAGCAAGACTACTATGGCTACCAAGTACACCAACTACCAACAGCGCGGAGCTAGCTTATGCCCTTATTCGCCACTTTGATTCTTCTTGTCTCCGCCATAATTATTGGCGCTGTTCAGGCCGCAAGGCGCGGGCGCTTGCGCTGGATAAGGGCTCGTGGGATAGACGCGCTACTGGTTATCCTATCCCTGACATCGCTGGCAATTTCAGTTTTCGTTTTGGCCACCATCGCACGGTTTGAATCCGATACCAATATCACGGTAGCGGGTACAGCACTAAATATTCCACTGCTACTCGCCCCGGTGCTGCTATTTATCATTACCATTTTGTTAACAGTTCGGCTAATAAGCACTCCTAAAAGTCGGGAGCCACAGCATGACGATTATTCGAAAAGCGCAGCCACAAGAGTGGGAAGCTATTACCCGCGTGCAAGCGGACTCGTGGCTGGCCACATACCCTAATGAGGAACACGGGATTAGACATGATCTAATTAAGGAATTCACGGATTCGTGGTTTGTTCGCAATTCGACGCCCGAGGGCAATGTCCGTATTACGGATATGCTTGCCCACCCGCGCACCATTTACCGGGTAGCGGAGGTTGACGGCCAAATTGTGGGATTGGTTTGTTTGTTCCGTGGCGTGGACGATGGCGAAGCGAATTTGAGTGCAATTTACGTTACCCCGACTGTGTTTGGCAAAGGCGTTGGACAGGCTTTGTTGGATGCGGCGTTGTCAGAGTTGGGTAACAAGCCGGTAAGAGTGACGGTTGCTCCTTACAACCAACGGGCCATCACTTTTTATCACCGCAACGGGTTTGAAGATGTTGCCGGTACAGAGGGCACCTACCGAATCGATGGCGGCATCATTCCGACAATAGACCTTGTCCGCCCGCAAGACGAAACTGTGAAGTAATGGCCGTACGAATTGGGCTGGAGCGCCCAACCGCAGATTTCCTAGTTTTGCCATTACCCCCAAATATCCACATCGGTACTCTTCCTGCCCCGGAGGTTTTAGCCCCAGTGATGCTCACTGCATACGAGGGCACTCCCGACTACGAGGGTGAGACGCTTGACGAGACGGTTGGCGAACTCCGCGAAGTGCTGGATGGAAAGTATGGGGCCGTGATTACCGCAGCCTCGTTCGTAGCCTACGATGGCGAAGCGCCAGTTGCGGCGATTACTACCGTCACCGAAGATGAACTCCCGCTGGTGGCCCTAGTGTTCACATTGCCCAATTACGGTGGTAATGGGATCGCATCCGCGCTCCTTGCAGCGGCAGCCGCTACACTGCACGATGCCGGTCACCCAATCATTCGTCTGGCAGTTAATCCCGATAACCTCCGCGCCGTTCGCCTTTACCGGCACCTTGGCTTTGTTAAGACGGTGTAATTATTGCGAAATAGCCATCGCCACGATGTTTAATTGCGGTGGGCGCGAGCGGTTAGGTGAGATACTTCACAAATGGAAAGAACGGGTAAATTCCGAAAAATGCGCAGTTGGGGCCTTGGACTTTTACTCAGCCCGGTAGCTATTTGGGCGGTATTTTTTCTTGCGCAGTTTGTTTTACCCAAACCTGAAGTGGCCGGTTTCGCACTTGAATCTTATTTGCTCACTCTAGCGCCGCTATCAGTTATCTCTGGTATTGCGCTGGTGTTGGTATCCGGGTTGAAGAATCGCAAACTCCAAATAGAGGTGCCAGTTGAAGCTCCGTGAAGCGGCGCTCGGTTGCGCTATCGTGTTTATTGGCGGTAGCGTGGGCGGCTGCGCGGCCACAACTGCTGGGTTGTGGGCCAACGAAACGATACCGGAAGTTACTCCTGGGCCGGTTGTTGATGCTCAAACCGCAGACAGTAGAATGCCGCAACCCAATGGCCCCATGTGGGATTTGCTTGGGCACATATTGGGCACCGATCTCGATCCCGCTGAACAGGCTAGGCGCCGGGAAGCTGAAGAGCAGCGGCGTACCGAACTGATTGTCCAATGCATGTTGGAGCAAGGTTTTGAATACCCGGTTTCCACGGCATCTGCCGAAGAGTATCAGGTTCGCCCAGATATTTGGCAGCCGGGCAGCCGGGACTGGGTCGCCCAATGGGGGTTCGGAATTATCAATCAGCCGGTGGTGGTAGATCTCGATTTTCAACCCGACGCCTAGTTGATTTTGATTGCCGGGTGTTCACCAACTTCCGCCAGCGCCAAGAGGCACGTTGGTTCGATGCCGAAACCCAATTCGTATCCGACCACCGTGAGGCGGTCAACGCCCTGAAAGACGCCTTAGCGCAGCGCAGCCAGGGTGCATGATGAATGATGCTGAACGGCGCGGTGTAATCAAAGTATCCGTGACCTGCGCGATTGGGTCGGTACTCATTCTGCTGGTGCCGGTAATATTTCGAATCTTTGGATAACCATAAAAATGCCAAAAGCCACCATCGAACTTATCCGCTACTAGAAATCAGTAGACTTGATCGTTAGTGGGCGAGTCATCGCCCATTCAAAGAGTCCGGCATCTTCGGGTACCCCGTAACCGACGCGTGGTTTTTCCTCAACGATTTGGAAACCAACCGATTTATAAAATGGTAAGGCAATCAGGTTCCCCTTAGCAACGTAAACTAACTGCCTAATAGCTCCAAGTTCGATTTGTTCATCGCTAAGGGTGTTCACCAATGCTGACCCTATGCCGTGGCGTAATAACGTGGGATTGATGAATAGGCAAAGCAACTGGCCGGTGCCGTCATCGTTCACGCAACCGCAGGTGGCACCAACTACCTCGCCATCATCGTCAACCGCAACATAGTAGCCTTGCCATTTCCCAGAATGCGGGATGTCCTGAGCTAATTGGTCGGGGTTGTACCAGTAGTCATTAACTGCGTCCAGAATTTCTTTTGGAGCCAGGTTTTGGCTTAGCTCGGAAAACTGGCTCCCGGCGCGGCACACAGCTTCGATGGCGGGCGCGTCGTCAAGAGTGGCTCGGCGGACTCGGTAATTCATGGTTGTTCATTATCTGGTACCCACCGCAGGATATCTCCAGGTTGGCAGTCCAGCACCCGGCAAATTGCATCAAGGGTGCTAAATCGTACCGCTTTAGCGCGCCCGTTTTTTAGCACGGCCACGTTTGCCGGAGACAGTCCGATTGCCTCGGCAAAGCCGCCTACTGACATTTTACGTTTGGCCAGCATTACGTCCAGATCAATTACTATCGGCATCAGATTACCGCGTCCAATTCGCCGCGATTATCAATCGCCGAGACAAGCAGGCCGCGCATTACCACCATCAAGAGCAGCACGGTCAGGCCAACTAGTGTAGCCGCACCGACATTAGGTTCACATTCAAAGACGGCACCGAGATCAAGACGGGTTAATGGTAAACTGCTGCCATGAACGCGCTGAAAATGGAGCTAGAAGAGCTTGTGCAAAAGCTCCCTGACGAGCAAGTTGCGGGCGCGATAGAAGATTTGAGGCGCCGGGCCGGGCAGATAACGAGCGTGTCCGACCCCGATTACATAAACATAATGTTCAACCGTAACGCTTGTTCGGACGAGATTACTATAAGCCCAATATCAGGTTTCCCAAACATTAGTATTGGTCGGAGGGTGACGCCCGAATTCGTCGCAGAAATGATTGATGAGTGAGTACCACTAAATATCTGCTCGATGCGAATCGGCTGGATATGGCTTTCCCGTTACTGACCACACCCACTTTACCGCCGCAGATAAGTGGGCTTCAGGTAAGAAAAAGTTAATTTGCCCGATTTCTGAGGGTGCCTTAGTGCGCTTCTTAATTCGTGCGGGGGAATCGCCGTATAAGGTATCGGAAATTCTAAAGTTCATCCGCCAGCGAAGCGATTGGGTTCCAGACGATGTTAGTTACCGTGACGTGGATTTATCC
>Ga0268261_10002810_pt1 | contig 12579 bp, 7 predicted proteins | sample TergutNc150P1_FD_190353 | JGI IMG/M metagenome (GOLD analysis project Ga0268261, IMG submission 190353) | Nasutitermes corniger P1 segment gut microbial community from laboratory colony in Florida, USA - Nc150 P1 (SPAdes) (version 2) | ecosystem: Host-associated > Arthropoda: Insects > Digestive... | reverse complement strand
GCGACGAGCTGATCACTCGTCCAGAGGAGTCCTACCGACTGTGCTGCGTCGTTGTGTGTGATCTAGAAACATCAAGAATGGGTGCTCCATATATATATGACATTAGTCACCTAAGGGTTAAACGCGTCTGTCAATGATACGTCGTTGTAATGAGGTCGTGTCAACGGTATTTTGAGCGGTTGTATTTGTAGATGTGTTTGTGTGCTTTCAAAGTTACACGAGTTTGTAAGAAGGAACACAGCAGCTTGTTTCGTTTCGACCTTCTCTGATCACCAACTTGCCCGCAGACGGTCTGCACGTATGAGTGACACTTGAACGGGTGTACATCCTGAGGTCGTGCAGCTATAATTCACAACCTTACGCCTGAATATAACCACTTCGAGGGACGGAATGGAATTAGAAAATGCTTTCAAAATAAGCATAACGGAAACTTCTACAAGAAGAAACGTAAATGTCTTGCTGGTGTAGTAACGTGACCTGTAACTGAATCACTGCCACGCCTCTGTTCGGTTTTATTTATTAATGTATTTATGATATATTCAATGACACTTTCTATCGCTTCGATTATACGATGTCGTATATTTTGCATGCACAATCTTTTGCAGGAGTTTGGTATCATTGCAGCAATACAGTACCTCATAGAACAAAGAAATTCAAGGAACAACCATTTGTCTTGAAAGCACTGACTCTTTTGTACCATCCAGTGAAAGGAATTGATAACTTCAAGTATAATATAATGATAGAGTACTGCCTGTATCTTATGGTCAGTTAACGTTAGTTCGGTATATAAGTATGATCACACACACCGGGTTATTAATTGGTTACATAACGACCCGCGAAAGGAAGAAAAGATGGAGCATTACCTATGATTTTTCATTATCTGTACTCTTCATCAGATAATGTAAACTCGACAGAACAAGAGTCCTTCTTCATAAACTAACAATTCCTCAGCTAGTAATAAAATTACCGGCATTCTAAGTACGCTGAAGGTTCATTACCGTGTTTATTAAAGCCACTCACTCTTACCTAGCTTGAACCAGATGAAACCAGTACACGCCCTCTTGTCCTGTTTCCTTAATATCCATTATAATATTATCCTCCCATGTCTCTTTCTTCCCTTCAGTTTTCCTCATCAAAATCCTGTATGCATTTCTCTTGTCCCATATTTGTGCTACACCCTTCCCATATCTTCTTAACTGGTATTATCACCATACTTATATCTGTTGCTGGGGGGTATAAAAATCACGAAACTCTCTTTTTGCAATCTTCTCAATTACCCCTTACCCGATTACCGTTAGGTCCAAATATCTTCATCACATTCTTCCCTTAAGCTGACAGATCATATTTCACACACGTAACAAAACTTGCAAAACTATGAGAGACTTTCGGTTTCAACAACAGTGTTACAAAAAAATCATGTCTTCCGAAATTTGACGCTGTGTTTGTGCGTAAATCGTTTCCGACGTATCGAAAGACCGTACTGTCTTTATCTTCGTAGTTAAGCTGTCCAAGTGGGCTGCTTGACTTTTAAAGTTGGAGTGTTATTTAGACTAAATTCACAAAGAGAAAGCATCAGTGCATCGCACGTAACTAAAGACAGGCGAGGGAGTCGAAAAAGCGTATCCATTTTATCGTGGAAGTATTACATCCGTAGGGCAATTCTCGCTCCCCGTGTCACGCGTAGCGACTATTACAAAATTTTTATGTAAGGTTCACGGCGAAAAAAGGCTTCCTCAGAGCATTTTTAGTAACTTTTTAAACTTGAGCGACTTTTGATGGTGTTGGGCGGTTCAGAAGACTTATGAAAACAGACCTTTTGTGCACCGAGACTAGTAGACGGGGCCGAAACAGGTCTATCAAGGCTTAACTCGTAATGGATGATGATGATGATGATGGCGACGACGTCAACGATGATGATGATGATGATGATATACAGTTGAATTGAGACTGAAGCTTTCATTCATTAATCATCTTCACTTCTAAGACGTGGACGAGCATCACATGGCTACTTTACATTACGAGTAAATGATACCTCAGAATGTCCGAAAGTATTTCTTATCTTCGCCTGACAATCGACGGTATTACAATTCTCGTGCTTCATACACGTCCGCACACATTAATTTCTGGACCTATAACACTTTTTCTAGAAAGAACTGGTGAGAGTGTGGTTGACCGAACTTGTTCTAAGCAAGTGTTAGTGGCATTCTGTGTGGTCACACATGCTATGAAGCGAGTGGTTAGTCATAGGATTGGTAAAAAGCCATGGGAAGTGACCTTCAATCTTAAGAATATCACATTTTAAAAGAATGCTGAAAAAAAGATATATTCGAGTAAAAAAGTAAAGATACAAATGTAACTTTCCTTGCATCAGACACAGTGACTTCAGTCTCACCACTTTAATGATTTTCTTAGATAATCGTTTGTACTTGTACAAATGAACAACAAAGTTCAGCTCATTTCTGTCAGATTTAAATTGACGGTTGTTAAATAACAGGATTACAGATCGATGTTCAGGGCTTCAACATTGAGATACGTACTCAAAGGAATGATACACCACAACAATCGAACTAATTTTCGCAAACGAATCTGTAAGTAGGCTTAATTTAATGCGATAGATTTGATTAATTTCTCTATCTTCAAGACAAAGGTTTTCAGTATTTGAGCTCAGCACATGAAACGAACTAGACTCATGGGAACAAAATGTGTAGCTCTTTGCATTGAAGAGTCACTGAGTGCTTCATGTAGACCTCTTATACTAACAGTTCATTCTGTATACGAACGACGACACTGGTACGGAAATAATGTGCCTTATCGTACAAGATGTTATGGAGGGGTTTGACCTGCAATTATAACACGATGGTTTTAAGAGACAAACTAGAATAAAATGATTTAGTACATGATTTCGGTTTGCGGGGTTTAGCAGAGTAGTATGTTGAAGCTAATCCAAAATTTCGGCATAAATTAGAGTGTGAGGTTTGTGAGGCTGATGGAGGGAAGCGGACCGTTGTAGGGGTGGAATGAGAAGAGAAATGCCGGGAGTGAAAGACATGGATCCTGTTCACAGTTTTAGACTCGGCTCAGCCCTGAAAGATTCCTTACTTTATCTGATCAGTGATGAATGAAACAAACTATGTAACGAAATTTCGTGGATTGAGAAACAGGGACGATAAACAGTGCGCAACTTAAACCAAAAGATGTTATGCATCATCGTCAGGAACTGCCAGACTAAGATGTCTGTGGTATTTGACCTTCAGTATTTTCAACGCCAGATTATAGTGAAACATCTCACGTTGCTGTCCAAATACTTCTGCAGAAACATCATGATTGAAGGGAAATTAAGGCACCACAGTACAGAAATTTTAACGCGACATTTTTTGGTGTTCATAAATTTCGAAGTAATTAATTAGTGACTTAATAGAAACGGACAAATTCAGTGTGCAAGACGTTCGCAACATGTTCTACAATAAGATTTCTAACTAAGTCCATGTAGCAGAATTGTTTTTGAGAAGTCAAGGCATTGGCATTCCCTACAATATAAAAATTAATCTTCACCTCCGTGTTAACAACAGCCCGTCGTATTGACCCGTAGTGAGCAACAGGAATCCCGTCAGCATCCTCTCATCTTATACATTAAATATTAATATACATATTACCCTCACATCTACGCCTAGGTATTCTAGATGGTTCTACCATTCATATTTCAGCATCAAATTAGTAGCATATCTCTCTTTGATTCACTTGATATTATATTAAAGACCTCGTGGGTGCTTTTCAGGCGCAATCCTAACAAGATATTAACACTCAATGTTAACCTTATTTTTTGGTTTAATTGCCGTTTCAAGATTCAGAACTTCCATAAATAACACAACGGAACTCTTTCCTTGTAGTTTAATATGTTTATATTTCAAATTTAGGAAAGCCAATTAAAAGCCGTGACTAGAAATATATAAGTTGAAAATTTTCCTGTGTGTCTTCCTATCTCTCTCTCAAAACTGTCACATTCAAGTGATCTTGTATGTCGCAAACGTAGCTGAAAAGCTGCAACAAATATTTTAAATTAAGAATAGAAAACATATAAGTGGTTGCATATTAAATTTGTGTCTGAAACCCTAATTTATACGTGTTTTTTAACTTCGAGTTATGGTTCTTATTCCCTCATTCAGATACTTGAAGTTTTGTCAAATCAATCTCTTTTCTGATACTCGTATGATTGAATATCCTTCCCATGGCTTCAGTTATAGTGTATGCATTGTACGGCGACCATTATAGCATAAAATTTAACATATATTGTGAATAATAAGGGTTTCTTTGGCTCAACATATTTAATAATGGAAAGGCAGGGAAACACGTACAAGAAGACAAACAAGGCAACGTCACAATCACAGTGGAATAAGAAGGCGTAATGTTGCTACTTTTCTTCCGTTACGTATATTGCAGAAGACGAGTAGCGACAGAAAATTGGAAATAAATGACAGTAGATTAATTAATGCGATTAGTGTCATAACTGCATTTACGGTTTACACTTAATACTAAATAAAAGCCACTTGCGAAGATGCTGAAGGAAGATAAAAGATTTTCAGCTCGATGTGTTCATGTAAATAAAACTATATGATTAGACAACACAGACGAAGCTACAATGCCGATGAAAATGGCGAAGTGCGAAAGAATAAAACACCCGCAGTTGGACAAAGGATAAAAATAAGGATGCCTGTGGTAAGACACGCAGACTGACATCAACAACATGTTTGGTTACAACATTAATCAATATGTTAACAATAAGCGACAGAAGCAGAAGAAAAAAAAACAGTCACCTGCTTCTCTCCGTATTTCAGCACCCACAGGAAGGGGTTCTTCAATTATACTTTCTTCAAAATTGTACAGCGAAATAGCTGATATGGAAAGCAGTGCCGAACCTTATGCAACATGTACTGTTCTGAATCAATAATTACTAAACAGAATACGGGGAAAAGCAAAATAATCATTTTGTAATTATGCACCGAATTATTGCATTACTTCGTTATACACAGTGAACATGGTCGTGGAAATAACACAGGTGTAGTACTTAATTTAAAATGCTTAGGAATCCGTAATATTTGTTCATTAATATATGAAGAAAACAGCAGCTCCTTACTTCCTGCAGCACTTGGGTTTTAATAATATGGATCAAATTCGAAATATTTATTTTCAAACACAAATCCCGGAAATGAACCCACGAAGAACTATTTTACGACATAAAATAGATAAACTTCTAGAAAATAAGTTATGGATCCTCGTTCTTACGTCAAACTGTCCACATTATGCTGCGGAAGAAAACAGAAGAAAAGGCTATACAAGTGGATCTCAAAAGGTGTGTAGCGTGCCGCGAAGCTTTGAATTGAAGGACGGTTATATAAAATTTAATACGAAAACTGAAAGTTTAAAACTGAAAACTAACAACGCTCTTCCTTACACACACATACATACACACAAACACACACACACACACACACACACACACACACACACACACACACACACACACACACACACACACACACACACACACACACACACAAACACATACATACAACGTTAAGAAAAGGGATAGAGATTGGCTGAAAACTCTGTAAAGCTGAAGGGGCACAATTACGTTAAAATTTGGACTCAAATGCCCTTACATACGCGTTGTAAGTCAATATGTTTCTGTAAAATACAAGACGGTGTTTAAAACAGACGCACTCTTTATTATAATTTTTTTCCGTTCTCATACTGGCGCGCCACGACAAACGTCATTATCATAAGTATGCTGCGAACACCAAACTATCACCATCAGATGAAATTATTTCAGTAATACACGCCTAAAAATAGGCAGGCAGAGATATGGATAGTTAATAGCGATCGAGTGTAGTTTTATTTTATGTTAAAAGACTGAATAATCAGAACACATTTACAAGAAATATACAAGTTACTTTGAAGCTGTTAATGTAAATTAGGCGATTTCCAAGACGTATTTTTAACTGCGCGAAAGAACGAATATTTATTATTCAGATTTCACAATGAAGAAGAACACTGAAATAAGTGCTGTGATGTTCACAGACTGGCGTTACTGCAGATTCGAGTCGTCCGGGATGTTACGCCGTATCGACCGGTAAACTTACCGGCGTTTCGAAACGTATATTCAAAGCGACTTGGTGTAACATACCAGAAGACTTGAATCTCCAGGTATAGAATACAGTGCATGAAATGAGAAGTGCTCTCAGCAAAATTATAACTAATTTGATAGCATTAATTCTACGCTGAACACTCGCAAAGATAAAAGTTTCAATTCGAAATTATGGGTTACATTTTATGTCACTGAAACAAACAGGGAAGCCGAAGACAGATTAAGCGTTTTGAACAGACATTAGCGACTAATTTTCGGTATCTAATATTCCTGGGTTTAGGGTTTTGCTTCAGTACTACAAAACTCTTCTCCTCGTCACTCCAGTACAACCGTCAACAGATACAGCGACACAGGAAGTGTACCTTAAAAGGGTGCAATGACAGTACTACCTGCAACACTACAAAGCTAATTACTAAGCGTTGTCAATATGGCATACAGAGATATGAACTCAAGAAACTGCAATAGTTCAACACTAACAGTCTAGAATACCGTAAAAAGTGAGTGCAGTTGAAATGCTGAACAACACATTTATAGACGTGCTGCATGCAGTGGTATCTTCATGCAATCGCGGAACACTGGAAATGAAGAGTATACACGACGTTACAAAATAATCTCTCAAAACTTCTTGCCAGCTGTGAATCGAAAAAAGATTCCTCGACTGTCCAGCCCGTAGCCTAACCCTGTTTTACAGAGGCTGGAAGTTTTGGTTTTATTAATATCTACCTAAATGTACGGCTAGTCTAGTATTTTTGTTGATGCGAAATATAAGTAAACTAATTAACACATTACGAGTAAAAGTTCCCTGTACCACGTCGTAAAGGCTTACAAAGGGGTAGAGATAAGGTCTTCACAATCCTTACTTCTGTACGAGATAGAAGTAAGAGGTCAGTTTCGCGGGTCAGACTAAGAAGCAACCGGAAAATACAGAACGTGAAGTTGTGTGGCCCCAGAGCCAGACGTGGTGGTAAAACTGAATTGATTGTAAATGCCGAGATTCAAACATTAGTCGTCCAGCATTTTAAGTGAATTTATTTTACTGATTTATTCTTGCCGACGATTTTGACACTGTTCGCAAAAGAAGTCAAATTTAAGGTACGTCACTAGCCGTACTGTCTAAGAATTACATTTTAACTGCACAGTGTATTAGATTAAATCGCAGCAGCTTAATAAAACATTAATAAAAGTATTGTTTATTACTTGTAAATGTTAATGCACATAAATTAGTGTAGTTATAAAGTAGGGAATGCGGTTTTGCAAATTTAATGTTTCAGACTTTGGGTACTTGAAGCTATAAATTAGTAAGTACGGTTGTTGAAGTTTGGGTATATGTAGGTATATATATATATATGTATAAACATATACAAATTGTCACTTTGTATTTAAAACATATATTGATGTCTATTTGTAAATGCTCTCTGCACGGCTATATAATACACTGTGATAAGTACTTGATTAGATCAAAAATAATTTAGACTGTGTTTCAAGCAAATGCATCGTCATTTGAATAGAAGGTATGGCGTAAAGAGTCTCATAATTACAAATAAAATTATTTGTTTTAACATAAAAAATTAATTTAGAAAGTGTTCATAATGGTTCCAATATACCCACACTCAGCGTCAAGGAACTGAGTGCTAAATTACGTTCATAACATACAGAGCCACCTTCATTAGGTCTGTTTCTGTGTTGGAAGCATTTATCAAGAAATCACAGAACAGTAGCCCAAAATCTATAACGAATTTAGCTTTTACTCTTCTATGGTATAGATACAATTAAGAGTTTCAGATTTTGAACTTAATTTCGATGGACGGTCAGAAAATATGTTGACAAGGCGTATGAGCATAATTCCGTAACTAAGAACCTTGGAACGTCAAGCTTTCACCTCTGACCTGGCACAGAGCGACTATCGTCTCTTGCCAGCTATGAAGTAAAAATTTTGCTGCCACAAATTTAAAGAAGATCGCGAGGTGGAAATATTTTTGACACGGTAACTGATAACAGGGATCAGAGACTGATATCTACAGGAAATGGAAAAGCTGTCCCCACAATACGACTAAATATGATTAATGTTTCAGTTGTGACGGTGACTAAGTGGAAAAGCAGTGTGACAGCAAAATATATGGATTGTAAACTTATTTTCTGACCGATGCTGGTACTTTTTTAGTAAATAGTTGGCGTTCGTGTTTAGAATCTAATCTTAATTTAAAACATACTTTATAATATCTATTATTATTTAGTATTTATACAGAATTCTGACGCTTTACTTGTATAATCAGTGAAACATTACGCCCCTCTGACAGTGCCTTCATCTACTATTCTACTTCTACGTTATAAAGAATATACATATAGAGAGAGAGGGAATGAAAACGAAATACTACCTTCGAGGTGCAAAAGCAACATTCGAACTCACTAGGAAAATCATCAAGTTTCTCGAATTTCTTGTCGACTTTTTTGTTGCTGTCCTACAAAGAGAGATGAAGAGAAAAAAGGAACAGAACAGTGAAACAGTAGCAAGCAGAAACACAGATATGAAAGGCAAGCACTGCATGAAGGAATGAAGAAAATTATTTTTGGAATGAAACCGTGTACTGAACAGGACAAAATTGGGACTCGGTGTTGGTTATACAAGCTGACTTCTGAATATGTGCTATGGAAAAATCTGATACAGGCCCTCTGCCAACACTCAAGTCACTAGGACATTCCCTTGAGACAGCTCACTTACGAGAAATTACGAAGAACATTTAGATCTATTTCTTTTCAACAGGTAATCTTTCGATATACTACTTATATAACTAATTTACATTAATTAATTATTATTATAATTTGCAAGTGTTCTTTGCAAAAGGGGGCGGAGATTGAATCGAATTATTTTCTACATATTTTAGGGTAATGGTTTTGGCCAAATTCTTTGTTATTTGTTTAGCACCGTCGGGTCTCAAGCGATAGGAATCACAGAGAGGATTCACTAAATATGTTCATGGCGAAGTAATGAAACGAATGTAATGATCAGTTCCACACATCTCAGCTCTTTTACCAGTGGACGAATGAAGTGTGTTCGCTAGAGAGTAGTGGACTTGGTCAGTCTGACAGGCACTACTGCATACTGGAACAGCTTACGATTTAATTTTGTTTGAAACTGTAAGAACAAAGTACATAAAATAAAGCATAATGTCTGGGGCATTCCATCAGCCACAGACTCCCTAGTCTTAAAAAAAATGCGCGTAAATAATATTTGTCAGTACTGTACAAAGGAAAACCAATTTGGCGAATATTATTTTGGCCCGTGGGGGTCCAATGTAATTTCTACTTTGAACTTCACCGTACAACAATGACGTGAACCGGCAGGAATATCTCAGGCGGTATGGGCTGGACAAAGGAAGAATATGGTTAGATTCCCGGAACGGTCAAATATATTTCCTCTTCTCCAAAGCGTCGAGACCAGGCTCTGGGGCCCACCCAGCTTCCTATTCAAAAGGTATGAGTGATGTTTTCGCGGGACAAAAGCGGCCGGTGCTTGAAGTTAACCACTCATATATATATATATATATATATATTTATATATATATATATAAAACCGATATGCCTTCAAGGAAAGCGCAGGAACAGCTTTACTTTCATGTTTTAACAGCAAGTGATATATATATATTTAATCATAACGTTCTTCAGCGTAGTAAGCATTTAACAAAATAGTCTAATATAATGACTGAATGCAGGTGGGCTGTGTTCAGGGCGAGATTTGAGGTTATAGTAGAGATGTTCCTGAAAATTCTAGTCTGAGGGGATGTTACATCATGTCGACTGGTAAACACTTACGGACATCTGGAAGGACCGTCTTGTGCCTTCATCTTCAGGGTCAAGCGGTACAAGAAGAGTTCTTGTTGCTGAAGGTAAAATACCAAGATCTTTCGAAGCGTTGGTAACCACTGAACATGCGTGACTTCAGGCTTCTGCCGCGAAGTAGATGAGATCTGCGCTCTTCTGGAGATTACTCATCATATAGTGGCAATTCCTTACCGACGTTTCGGGACAACCTATCGGTCCCATCTTCAAGGGCCAAGAAACCCCATTCTTCATGGATTTCTTCATCCTTGGAGACAGCACTGATAAGTTGTTCTGAAAAGGCGGTAAGGAATTACCAGTATACGCTGCGTAATATCCCAGAAGTGCGCAGGCTTCAAATTTTGAAAAATCCATACGTCCTAACATCACCACAACACCTGTCTTCAGGCTACACTTAGCTTTACAGGTGTGTACATGCTATAACTGAAGATTATTGTTAATTATATAGCAACACGACAGGAAGAGAGACAGAGAGAGCCCCCCCCCCTCTCTTATTTAACGACGCTAACAGCTGCTAAGATTATGATGCGCTGGTGAAAGACGAATTAAATAAATAAGAGAAGGGAGCGTTGGTGGAATGTCAGTGACACATGAAAACCGAAGTACTTAGAGAACAAACTTGTCCCATTGATACTTTGAGAGGCAAGTATTTGCGGTATAAACCTCTTGGGCGCAATTCAGAGCCCCTGTATCTGTTTAGAACTTAAGGGACTAAGGTCACATTAGACTGAGTCTCACATAATTGAGATCAAAACTGCTTCAGAAATAATCACAGCCACACTGCCATCTACGTCACTCCACAGCAAAGTTTTCCCTCTGCAAGCTACGAAGCCAAATGGGAGAGTGGTCAGCTTCAAATCCCGGCTGTTTACCATCTGTACTCCCTAATAAGGAAACTGGATGGGCCCCAGAACCGGTCTGGACCCTCTAAGGAACAGAAGTATATTTTGATCCTGCTGGAAATCGACACATGATTCGTCGGTCTCCAGCCCGTATGCTAGTCACTACATCGACTGAGCTATCCAGGGTCCTACATCTTTCCTCATTGTTTCGACATTAAGAAGGTGTCTTTTATGAAATCAATTTCCGACATTAGCCTTCCACGTCACATGGAAAATCTACGAGCAGTTATTACCCAAACTTTGTAAATTGATTTCATTTGCATATCGTTGTGTGACACCTGTCAGTGCGCACGTCTGTATCCTCTGTTTATCCACCTGTCTGTTCGCCTGCGTACTACTTCTTCGGCTTTATTGACTATTTTTGGCCAGATATTTGCTTACAAAGATTTGTAACGCGGGTTCCACTCTGGGTTGACACGGTGGTCACTATGAAGTTTGTTCTTCTGTATTGTGATGCCATGTAATCCGGTAGAGTGTATCGATGTTTGATAGGATTCTGACGCCTCCGTCATCAGGGTGAAGTCACTCACCCTGATGACTGAGGCAGCAGAATCGTCTAAGAAGCTGGTATACTTCTACCTTATTTAGTCACGCGACGCAAGACCATCTGAACGCTAACGGCAAAGTCTTAATAAATTCACTGTCCATAGGCAAAATTAGCCTTCATACGTTTCCAAAAATCACCTCTGTAATTTTTTCACTGAACGCTGCTAATTAAAACTGTATTTTAGTAAGATTCGCTGTCACAGCAAACGATATACGTTAAACATCACCACTACACGAGAAAGAAAACTGTCACCAAGGGATTACACAGTCCTTCAAATGTCTTGTTCAGTTGCGTGGTTAATTTTGACACTGTTCTCAATTACGAACAGCACAAAAGATAAAGGGAGATCAATTCTAAACAAGTATGCACTTTGATATATTACTACACTTTTAATATTTAACAGGAAACTAAACTGGTTATGTGGCGTTTTATTTACACATAATAGGAAAAGACGGTTAATCTGAGAACACGAACACTGAAAACAAAAACACATACACAAAGACATAAATACATATGAGCAACAATGTAGTACATTTCCATTCAGAGCAAGAATGTTTGTAGTCAAAAGCAAACGATGATAAAACTGCAGCTATTGCACAAAAATACATTCACTTAAAATTGTCAGATTGATTTATGTATCCATAAAGTAGTTAATATGATGTAGTTTAGACATAACAGACCAACAGTTCTGTGATTTCAAACTCCGACAATTTTCAGAATAATCAAGACGCTTTACGATGACCGTTATGCGCAGTTGTCACTTCAAAGACTATACGGTCTGATGTCCCAGAGCTTTTTACGTCATGTTGTAATTCTGCAAACTAACTAATGTTGTGGTTTCCGTCAAATTAAACTCTGACGTCATTTGTTAGTTCCAAAGATTTCGATGTCTCATAAGTTTAACCCTTTAAACCCCGAATTAAATCCCATCTGCTATTTGCTGGCATTATTAGGAGCTCACCATTTTCTCCACGTTAGCAGGATAAGGGTTAAATTATTAACCTTTAGGCTACTAATGTCATGTATATATGGAGCACCCATTCTTGATGTTTCTAGATCACACACAACGACGCAGCACAGTCGGTAGGACTCCTCTGGACGAGTGATCAGCTCGTCGCAGAGACCTCTACCTGACAACACACGACACTCAC
>Ga0268261_10002809_pt1 | contig 12582 bp, 5 predicted proteins | sample TergutNc150P1_FD_190353 | JGI IMG/M metagenome (GOLD analysis project Ga0268261, IMG submission 190353) | Nasutitermes corniger P1 segment gut microbial community from laboratory colony in Florida, USA - Nc150 P1 (SPAdes) (version 2) | ecosystem: Host-associated > Arthropoda: Insects > Digestive... | reverse complement strand
TGAATAACGTTCACAAAGTGTATATCATGGAATAAAGGAGAAGAGGTGTAACAAAGCCCTTATAGTCTACACTCTTTTCTAGGACTGTCTGTTCGAGACGGAAGACCTGTTAATACTCTTCTTTTTTATATATGTGTTGTAAACCGGGAGATCATAATAATTTTCCTAACGTCAAATAAATTGAATTTCTTGAATTACTGAGGCGCCTATAAAAAATAATATGCAAATAGATCGTAAGAATCGTTTGGGCAAATGTATTGTGGATTCAGTATACTAAGTATACTAAGCATTTTCTGCTTTATTTAAATTGTAGTGTAACTGGACATTAAGAAATTCATGTCTAATTGAGTAGCAAGAGGAGGTAACAAACATCTACTGTTTGAAATTACATATAAATTGGGTACAGCGTGGTTATAAATATAAAATATTAATCACTCATTTTAAACTATAGATTGTAATGTATTAGATAAGCATAAGAGCAATTTGATGTTTCCAAACTTTGGAAGCTGCAAGCCCAAAGGTTGATAGTCACTGCCCATAAAACTGAAGAGTATCCATCTTTGTCCTGAAGCCAAATTAAGATAGAAGCATACAGGACGAGACGTTTAGATCAGTGGATGTCAGTAAAACGTGTCAACGGATGGAGAAGAAGAGAAGTTACGGAACAGTGAGATATTAAATTTAACCGTAAATTAAGAGGGAAATTAAATTATGATAGAGGGTTAAAAATATCGGATCCAAGATGGTAATACACAAAATCTATAGACCTGACCTTGCTGACAGAAACATGCGTGAATGTAGAACAATATGGCGGACACAGTGAGGTTGTGGTTGGTCTGACTGCCGAAGTTTGTAAGTGCCAAACAGACACAAAGGGCACATGCGGTAATGGCTACGGCCAGCCACAAGCCGTAGCTGAAAGGTGTGACGTAGAGATCCCATGCCATATCAGAGTTGCTGGGTAGACGTTTAAACACGTTGAAGCTGGAAGATAATTTTATAGTTGCAATTGTATATGTCTGACGACACTACTGTCATTTATGCTTAGATGTAACATCTACATATGGAAGAAATTTATCTTTCACATAACAATAAGATAAATGTATATTGTGTATGTATGGAAATATAGGGGATTGGTTCAATGAATTACTCTTTCTGTGTTTTGACATTTTGTAATTTTGTCATATATTTTTTAATTGTTTCGGAAATTCCTGCACTTTATGCTCACTGGACATTACATCAGTGCGTTAATCAGAAATGTTAATAGCCTAATGTGATTCCATATCATGATTGATTACATCAGCTTTTGTTCTCACACTCGTGAAAACCGAATATGCCCCCAATTTTTGGCTACAGCCACGCAACATTGTTTAATATAGTGACATGTTGCCGGCTTTTGTAAAAGAGGTAATGAAACTTCGGGTTCCATATATTGCGCTGAATTTCTTGACCAGTTGAGAACTAGTTATCTTCTGAAGTATGACTCTTTTTATTGCAGTAAGCACAGTTTAAGTACCTAAGTCATAGACAGTTGTGAAAATTATTGGTAGGGACCGACAGAAATTAAACGAATTTCAGACTGATATAACTGGATATATATTAGATGGAGTAATTTGAAGGAGTAGCAATGAAGTTCGGAACGCATGGTGGTTCTGTTTGCGTCCTCTTTTAAAAATATTTGTATAAAGTGTGGAATTGATTTTGAGACCACTTACGTATGATAAAGTGAACATACTGTTTATGAGTATTGCAGTTCGAGATCATTTAATTTGTGTTAAGCTTTAAGTTCGAATTAGTAATCAGAGACAAGCAGAAAGGAAGGTAGAAATCCTAGCCTTCATCTATTTTATTCTATTGCCAGGAAAGATGTTTACACAAGAAAAAATTACGGACAATAGAAATGCGTCTCTTTGAAAGAAGTGAATTCCAAAACATTGTGAAGAAAGTAAATAAACTGGTCCCTCTCACCTTGCGAATTTTATTGTATTTGTATACGCCACGATTTCATATCTCTCATTCGTTACTGAGAAGGTTTCTACACCAACATGTGCAATTCCACTCATTACCAGCGCCACCATTCCGCTCCACGATCCATTACCAGACATAGAACCATATGAATCGGCCTCGTGAAACACGGTACTGATGACAAATTAGAGGAATTAATATTGCTCATAATTATCTAAAATTTTATTTCTCAAATTTGACTTTTCTTCTTTCATCGATGTATTTTTATAGTTACACACACACACACACACATATATATATATATATATATATATATATATATATATATATATCAGTCAAAGCTATAAAAATGTAGTCATAATAGTAGAATTCAAAGAATATTCTACCAGGCAGCTATAAATGACGATGTTTGTTTTCACAGAAATTAAATTGCTTTATATACAAAATATTACATTAGAATTTCAATAGAGAGAGTAACAATTCCACAAAAATCCATTTTCTACCTTCTGTGTGACATCTTCAGTTTAACAAGTTTGTCATCTTTTGGATTTTATTTCGTGAGCCTTTGTTTTGTAAATACTTATTCCCCGGTGTTGCACTATACGTTATCACTTATAAAAATAAATGTTTACTTACGTTACGTTTATTAATTCGGCCATTGTGCTCCATATTTCATTACAATAGTGTAGTCCAAACTCATATTTTGGCTGAAAAGAACACCAGTCATGTCCACATTACTCTACATTAACCAGTGACGAAATACTAATATATATCTCCAGTATATGCTTTAAGGCCACGTAATAAATTAGTTGTTTTTTTTACCACGATCCTTTTTGTTTCCAGTAGATAGTTTTATGAAATATATCAAGAGATTTAATTTTCATAAAATGTAATGATTTGTTGAAGAAATATCGAGTTATTGCACGTGACTGAGTTTATGGAGTTATTTATTGCAAAATTTTAGATTAATTTTTGAACTTTTTTCTAGGTGTTGAATGCGGCTTCTTATAATTTAGAGTCCGGAGTAAATCTTTTTGAATTTATCCTACTTTTCCATATATGCTATACATATTTCCTGTTTTTGCCCATTCGTTTTATGTCTTACATATTAATCTAATCATAATTATATTTAAATAAGCCTCTCCAATATGCAGGAAATCATTGCATCTTCGTCACTTCAACAACTCGATTCTTACTATGTAAATGTAATACTTTTTTCTGTAAGTGTTTCAAAACCAACACGTAAACTTTATGGGAGTAGTGTAGAGTGGTATACTGTTGAAGCAGACGTGACATATATTAAAAATATTTTTAAAAATTCTAGGTTATATCATCGTTTGGAAAAAAATTTCGAAAACTAATCATTTTGTATCTTATTTGCGACACTTGCTCTTTCATTATTTTTAAGTAAAGTTACATTACTATGGAGTAAGCATGAGGTACCAATAAAACAAATGACAAACATTACGTAACGTACATTCAGCAGTAATATTAATGCAAATATTTTGATTGATATTCTGAAGAACATATTTTGCAAGTTTGGAGGTTTGCAGATTTGCAACTCCGGAGACACAAAGAGGATATTCATCAAATTTTCTGGTTTCTATGTAGGAAGAAAGGGTTATGTGAGCCAGTGTATGCAATTTATGTTTACTGGAAATTGTAAGAAATGGTTTTGTATTTAATGTAATTGGAATTTATGGTGATTGAAAAACTGAAGTAGTATATATCTTAAAATGAAGTAAAATAGCATTCAAATCACAACTAAAGGTATATTAGCGAAGATGGGGTCTGGCTAAATACACTACATGTTTCGGCCTTCTATAGCGGCCATCATCAGGTTACAGTCACTAATTATAAGAGGTATACAAATATGCGAAATATATGCTGATGATGAGATCTCATTCATCTTACAACTATAATCTTACTTACCCCATTTCATCTTGGCTAATGTACCTTTAGTTGTGTTTTGACTGCTATTTTTATTTCATTTTATGATATTTGTATCACACAACGTGGATGTCTCACCTCAAAGTGAATTAGTAAATTTTGGATATGAAGCCATTAAAAACATCTACCCGATATTACCTCACAGAACATCCAATTTGTGAATCTTAGTTTGTCCTGCTATTCCTGTAAAATGGCACATGCAGCTTTATAACCAGCCCAACATATAGGTCTCACTATATTGTTCTGTTTTCTACAGACAAATTAGACATTTCACATTTAGTACAGGTTCCCACTTACATTTAGCTTAGTGGCCTGAATTGTCAATCCCTTCAAGTTCTTCCACCTCATGTAGAAGCCTTGTAAGGGCCAGGTGAGACCGCCACCAACAGTCCAGTTACCAAACGGTATGTCTGCAGGGGAAATGTGGGGCTAACGCGGTACACTTCGGTCAGCACGACGACGTGGTCACTTTGTGGTTGAGCCACCAAGAACTGGCAGTCGAAAGGAATGTTGATGTCGGTGAAGAATTGCTCCCGGGACGTGTTGGTGTCCAGGAACAACAGCCAGATGGCTTTGGACGAATATGTATCTACATACGCCTGTTAAAAATGTTTGATATTTTCTTTCTTGGAATAAATTTTATTGTTTCCAATTTTACTCTTGGTAATATTAATTTTACATGAACTATTATTATTTAGAAAGAATTAGTGTTTTTGTAAGAAATTTAGAAAATTATGTGGATATTTCTTTATTCGTACCTACCATTGAAGTAATACGCCTTAAAATCTGAAAATTATATAATTCGGAGAAAAATAATGTCTTAACTAAGGATAATATATATACATGAAATAATAATTACAGTAAAATTATTTGATAAATTAAATATATCTACATGCAAAGGTGAATAAATATATGTTTATAAAAACTGAAGCATTGAGAATAAAATGGCAATCATTCCCAGCACAGCCTACCAGAAAACTAAAACAGCCTGATGAAGAGGTAATTTTCAATTATTTGCGTAAATTAGTATCAAATGAAGCAAGATATATAGGCGAAATTAAATCCAGAATTGTCATGGCAAAAGCAACATTCAAAAAGTACAGTCCTTCACCGCAAATATTGGAAGAGGAAACTGTAATGTGCTACATTTGGAGCATAACTTTGTAACGTGCTGAACGTTAGACAATTGTAAAATTTCATTTTAAGTACCCAGAAATATTTATGAGGTGGTACTGGAAAAGACGTACGATCGAATGAGAAATGATTTATTATGTAGAGTCAAGAGGGTCAGGATTATCCTATTTATAATAAACAGAAAAAATATTATTTGAATTGGTTATATTGGTTTAATTTCAATTTAGTGGAAGAGGAGGAAAACGCCTTAGGCCAGTACTGAATTACTGTTAAGAAAAAAGATAATTTTGCAAATTGCAAGTGGAGCACTGTATCGTTCTTTGTGGAATGCTGAGTGGCAATGGAAAAAATAATTGAGTGAATAATTCTATCCGCATAATACACGATCGAGTAATTTTAATGTTTATTTACAGTTTCCTCCGCAGAGAGGTAGCTTACATAATATAACAAAAGTGGCAACTTATTATGACCGTGAAGTGTGAAACTTCCTTTATCCCGTAATGTTGCAGAATTTAGCTTAAAGACGTGAGAATTCATGACGAAAATATTTTTTAAATAGTAACTCCTTTACTTTACATCGGTTATACAAATCTCACATTTCACGGTGGTCTCGAAGAATATCAAACAAACAAAGAAGTTTGAACTTTTGTGCCTTTTATTAAATTACCCTCAAATGTTATAACTGACATCAAATGCCTCAGTACAATTCTAACCTGACTGATATAGCGTCTTGTTTCTTCATTCCATCTCAGTATGACGTATATTCACTGCTGAGCAACGCAGCTCTCTCCGGTGCCACTTCTGAATGTCTTGATCATAATAGGAACATATCCATACACTAAGTACTTGAGAACTGCCTGCAACAATATTGAAGCTTCAAAACCTGAAACACATTAATTTAAATTCAAATTGAAATAAGGGAATTGCTGAAAGCGTACTTTCCAGAATTAATTATCTTCAATTTGATATTCAAATTATAAACATTAAATTATTGATAAATATAACATTATCTATAGCAAAATCAACCTCAATGATCCGTCTTATATAATATCAAATCTCATTCTTTCACAGATGTCTTTTTAGTTTCCATTTCACTCGATGATTTTCTTGTTATAACATATAATATATCAATTGTTTCATGTACTTTACCTTTAGCAAGGACATCTTGTATGCCACACAAAGTCATTCCGTCTCTCAGTAAAAGCATAACTTTGACTATTATTTCATTTGTATCATATTAATTTCTGTAATTTTCTTTTGGGAAGTAACATTCTTTCTCTGTATTTGTATGTTCTGTTACTTTTTAAATTCTAATAACTGTCCCATATTGGTACTAATTTTCTCTACTTCAAATATAATATTTTTTATTTATATCTTCGTCAGCAGTACATAGTCCATTTACCTACCTGCGGAGTATTAATAAAATAAATTTCCCTCCTGTATCAGTTTCAAATTTCCCAGTTCGAATTTCCAAATTATTGGTTTCATAAATATCCTTATGTTTATTCGCTTCCGCTTTACAACTTTTACCCTTACTGCTTCTGTTTTCTGTAGAATTACAGTTCCCAGAATTTCAAAATTTCCTAACATTGAGTATGTGTGGTTTCTGTACTTGTCTCTTTCCCATCATAAAATTAAAATCACCCATTATTAAAAACTAAGAAATAAATTACATATCTCTTCAAATATTCATTTCTTCCTTCAAATCCCTTATAAAATTCACATTAAAACTCTATAATTTAGTGGTAAGCAATATTAAACCAATACAAATTATATCTGAAGCTGTGTTATTCCCTATTCAAATTCATATCATTTTCCCTATCTATGTCGCAATTTCAGAAGTTATTGATTAGTGATATTTCTAACATGAACCACCAACCCACGTGTATTTCCCCCTACTTTCTCTCATATACGTTCCATTGCTAGGTTTTCGTGTACCAAATTTAACATTTTTCTAACGCAGACCAAGATCCTATAATAACCAAAAATTCATTTTCTTTCAATAGATGTGAAATGTCATTGTTAATAAAATTATACGATTTTGATACTCTAAAATTGACACTCACAATAATAATAATATAACGAAACAAACCCGTCTGTACGCTGAAACTCTCGGTTAATGTGTATTTTATCCGTGAACACACAAATGATCATTACACCAGCTGACCGTTACCAGATTCCTTAGCTATGACCACGGTTATTGGCCAACTGCTCTCTATGCGGGTCGGATACGAACCCAGTCCTCTACACATAGGTTTGTGGCAGACGAAGTGGTACTGGGACATATTTTACTCCGAGATTTTCGATCTCTCTCTCAGTATCGTTTCACAAATTTTCCCTACACATTCATGAATCTAAGTTGGATATTCAGAAATTTAATGATTTTTACATTCGATTAAAATAACCCATAAAAAAACGGAAAATACAATTTTCAAATAAAACCACACAATTCTGAACGAACTTTTTACATGTCACAAGTCCAAGTCATATTCACGTCCTATTCATTAAAACAATATAACTCCCAAAAAAAACTTTTTTATATATCACCTCACATGCTTTTCTTCTCCAACGTTCTGTCAGCACATTTCTGTTCACTACACACACACAACTGCTGTAAATAATACAAAATTAATCCTCAACTTGCTGTTGTGCCTCAGGGGTTATGATGAAAATACAACTGTGTGGAAACTGCTGATAAATATCAGCTATAAATTCTGCTAGTCTCAACACTTTCTCTAAACCACCGCTCACAGCGCCACTATATAATTCGTTGCAAACAAAAGGAACCACAAACTCACAAATCATATGATAACACCGACCGTTCGGTGCCACTTCCAAACTGCACACGAAACATCATACAGTAGCACCCTCCCCTTCCTTGGGTAGAAATAACGTAGTCAGTAAAGCAAGTCGCTACAGGCTGGACGGTCCGGGGATCGAATTGCGTTGGGGGCTAGGTTTTCCGCTCCCGTCAAGAACAGAATGGGCCCTCCTAGCCTCTTGTACATCGGGTAAAGAGTCTTTCTCGGGGGTAAAGTGGCCGAGGCGTGGCATTGACCGCACACTCCTATCCCGCGCCGAGATTAAAGTGAAAAGCTATACCTCTACTCCCCATCTGGGTTTTCGTGGCCTGTTCTAGTTTGAACTTTACCTTTACCTTTACTTCCCCTTCCATAACGAAACAAGTATTACAGAAGTAAACTTTCCGGTTCGCGTCAGATTTACAGACTGGCTACTGCCTAGACAGTCAAAACCCTGTGGTAATCCAGCCTCCTTTACCATTGGTACCGAGTCATTTCCGGTGGTAAAACGATCGGGTCGTTGAGTTAACCACCTATCGGCAACTAACACCAAGGTTAAAGTAAGAGTAAAACTATAAGTCCTTCCTCCCTTGGGCATCCATGACAGGTCATAGGATGAACTTTACCCGTTATAATTTTACGCAGGCCGAGCCAATGTCTTGCATTTCCATACCTTTGATTAATGTCAGGCTACCCCAGCAAACCCATAAGTGAAAGCAATACGTCAGCGAAAAGAAGGAAAATTGGAATAGAACTGAAGCTCTGAGCTATGAAGGAAACGTAGGTGGCAGCACGTCACTTCCGTTGAAATAATTAGTTTTAAATTCCTCGTTCTGTTTGAAATGTCCCTGATATTGTGACGGGAAAAGGTGGAATAAAATTGTATTGTTGGATTTTTTGTTGAACTTGAATATATTTTCGTAACGCAACAAATATTTCGGATTGACAGAATGTTTTATTTTGTGGATGTACAATTTAAAGTAACGCAATTTATTTGCCGTTAATTGATAAACATATGACAGGGCTTGTCAAAGAGGTGGGGTATAAGAGGAATGCATACAGGTTATTTTTGTGGTATAAAATGAACGAAGAGAATTCATGAATATCACAGGCTGTGCCTAGATTGTAATTTGCCGAATGTTTCTTAAGAAATAGGCCCAGACTCTCAAGTTGCATGTAGTGAAACCTTGGAATTCCTAAATTGTACAAGATTTCTTTATTCATAAGGCGGCTATCGGATGAGTCCAGGTGGCCAGGATTTGAATGTGTTTCTCCCAATGGACACTTTTCTCAATAAAGTAAAAGAATTGTAAAGATTTTTCCATCCGCTAGCACCAACAAAATAGACGCAACTGTCTCTAAACTGACGGATACAGAAGATGGTACTGAGCAGCAACCAGAATATTGAGATGGGCAGTGCATGTGGCACGTTTTCGGGTGAAAGGATATAGGTCGAGAAGCCTTGGTACGAATGCCTGAAAGAAAGCGATCATTTGTGCAAACCCACATTTTATGAGTCTGAAAGAAATATCGTTTGTTTACTTGGAATGGTTTCAGCCGGCTCAGGATAAGGACAGGTTATGTGCTCTGTTGAAAAGTGTGATAAAACTTGGGGTTCCATAAAATGTGGGGGATGCATTGCTTAAATGAGGAAATGTTGTTTTCTACAGATAGTCTTTGAAATATGGGGTTAGTTTGAGACATGGATAGAAAAATTGATATTATGTGGATGGATAAATGAAAAGATAATTATTTATACTAATAAATAAATCTAATAATAATTAGATTTAATTCTTAGTATGTAGAACTTAATGTGTTTATACATTTTGCTGTATTTAGAGTAGAGATTTTCTCCCAATAAACTGCTATCTTTAGCATACAGCTGTGACCAGCATGTGCCTAATTCATTTTTATCCCCACTTTGTGCACGAACAAGCAAATTTGTGTAGGTTTCCAGACGTAAACTGAGCTTTCGACAATTATATTTTTGTGCACAACAAAATCTGTTTACTATTCTGAACCCCTTGTCTTGTTGATATTCATTTCCACTGTCGGTTTGCAACTATCTTCCCTCTGTTAAGGAGAAAGAATCTCGCAGTTTATGTGGCATTTGTGATGAAGATGAAAAGTCACACTTATTTATTTTGTTGAGGAAAAGGTTAACGGAAGTCAGTATTGTAGAAGGAGACACAGATAGGAATTTTTATGAAATACGATCGTAAAGCAATACATGAATGGTATTTCAGTGCCTGCAGAATGAAGCTTATTTTTGGTTGCCATTAATAGTACACCAACCTTCAATATCACCGTCACGTCCGAACATATTTCCTGTCCTTATCATTTATTGCAACTTGACTCATACTAGCATTCAGACGTGTTTCTAGTTAGTTTTATGTAAAGGTCTTACGTTATATTTATTATAAAACACACCCAATAATTATTGTTTATATGGCAACAGATTATCTGAAGTAGTTACTGTTTGTTCATGATTATCAGTACAGTTGCTTCTGTGGTTGTGTGGGTAGTGTGGAGGGCCAGAAAGAAGGTACTGTTATATCTCGTTTTGAACAACTTTTGACTTCTAAATCGATATAATTTCGCTTTCCCCATCCAATTTTAAGGTAGTGTGCAACCAAATGTGTGTCACGTCATTTTCGAACAATCTTGATATTAAGATATGTGACAATGAAACAGGAAAGTACAAAGTATTTACAAAATTTTCTATTCGGTGTTTATTTTTAGGTTATCTTTTTTGTTTTCTTTTATCAACCTTGAAATACAATGTATCACACTAACGAATTGCAATTTTTAAACAGTTATTACTTCAGTTGATATTCTCTTGCAGAGACATATGTGTGGGTGTAATAGAGAAAATATAAGGCAAAAAAACATCGCAATAACTAGCTACATAGGCAAGTGGTTAGATAGGAAATACGTGACATATTTTTAGGTAGTAGAATATATATACTGCATAATCTAAGAATTATATATTTTTTGCCCTAACAAATTACTCCCTTCACCACCTACCAAATCTTGTCTGTTACTTACACCTTCTTAACCACAATATTTACCATTTTAATGAAGCTTCCGTTTCTAGTTGTCGGTTTGAAAATTTTTTTATCTCAAATGCGGAAGACGAGTTTTGCAGACTGTGTGGTGTGTATGGTTAAGAGCAGAATGCAACAATATTTTTAGTTAAACCTGAAGCATAGAAATCATATTAACGACTTAGACACAGAAGATAAAATGTTGTTGAATATGATTTAAAATAATATTTGAACAATATCTCAGTGTGTGAAGGGGTGAGATTAGTTGAGACTGTGACAATTGTACGGCAGCCTTCAATATTCAATTTGCCGCCATCTTCGAACACTTCCACGTAGCCAGAATTTCAGTATGTTTCCATGGACACATCGCTCTATCAACACTATGAAAATTCCTACTATACATCCTGTCGCAAGTACAGCCAAGATTAGCGCTACTGTCACCATGCTGACATCTATAGTAGACGGTTGTTTTTCGGGTTCTTTTAAGACAGCAAGCTGCTTTGGAGATTCTATCCTGAATTCCTCTCTCCCGAATCTGCTCCAACCTGTGGAGAAAATTATTGTGTATTAAAAGCGTAATACATTGTCATTTTAAAATATTTTTACAAAAATATTTCCGTTATGGCTGTGTGAAATGAAACGAAAAAGCATCGGTGAATAAAGGATGTAGGCGACAGTGCGACGGTAAGGTACCTGAAGGCATTGTCAATTGTTGTGACTAAGGAAAATATTGAGAATCTTGTGTTAGGTCTAGATATTAGGAAGAAGGTCTGAACCGAAAATTTCAGAACATGAGTAATGGCATTTTCTCTGCAATTCACAGTTTATTTGACTTATTCAGAATTGTGGCAATGTCACTAAATGTTAAATTGTAGGCCTACGTATGATATAGCTATAAGGTGTATTGCTTTGGAACCTGTCAAGCAATTTTTCCTCTCGGATTCTTTTGGTTTCGATCCTGTGACTGAGTCCTTTTTCAGTAATTTATTATTAGAATTGCGGTTATTTTTAGCGACGGCAGAACTTCCGTAAAAGAAACATCATAAACAAAACGGCCGGATCATGAACCTGACCACTCTCCTAAATCCATTGCTAAGGAATACGGTAGTTCAAATTTATCGCTTTTTTGTCCTTCCGAATGTCTGCGTATTAAAACAGATTCATTATTTTATTTGCCTCACAGAGCTTAAAGTATTATTCTTTCCTATATATACTACGTTTTGGAAATTTCAAGTTAAATTCGTACCATAAGGCTCGAAAATGTTATAACTATTTTCTAAATATATTCTCTTGTCAAGAAGCTGCTTATTATTTCAAAAGATATTTTGCCTGTAATGTTTATGGTAGTTGCACTTCCCTCTTTGTACACAGATTCCCTATTACAAAAAAAAAATGCAATTACCAAGTTACCGTAACATCCAGCTGCAAGTAACAATTCTGAGAAATGTCAAAACATTCGTACATTCCTGTAGTTAAAGCTCTTATGACAAATAATAGGAAAAACTTACCTCCTGTCTTGAGGGATTGACGAGAACCTCATACAATTCGTGATTTGTCTGTTATGTATCTAATTGACTTTATTTTGTGTTTCACCTCCAGTTAATTAGGCCTTTGTATGAGCTGTTTTTGGAGATTATAAAAGCCTATTGATCCTTAAAGGACGTGTCAGGAAGTGACACCAACTG